>Ga0233424_10000041_pt1 | contig 184421 bp, 157 predicted proteins | sample Watercolumn_Towu_FD_181011 | JGI IMG/M metagenome (GOLD analysis project Ga0233424, IMG submission 181011) | Freshwater microbial communities from Lake Towuti, South Sulawesi, Indonesia - Watercolumn_Towuti2014_125_MG | ecosystem: Environmental > Aquatic > Freshwater > Lake | place...
GCTGCGGAGCCAAGCATTACCGTGCGCATGGCGGGCAGCACTCCGGCCCAGGCGGCGCAGCTGGTTACCTATGTCAACAGCGGCAAGAAGTATGGTGTCCGGTACTGGAGTATCGGCAATGAACCCAGCCTTTACTACCAGGAGTTTGCGGACTGGACCCCCGCGCGCTATGCAAGTGAGTGGCGCGCCTTCGCGCTTGCAATGCGCGCAATTGACCCCGCAATCATCCTAACGGGCCCGGATATACATCAGTTTGTTGGCGATCCGGTGGTTGCTTCGCATGAAGGCCAGACTCGGGAATACCTGTCGGAGTTTCTCAAGACGAATGCGGACCTCGTAGATATTGTCACTGTTCACCGCTACCCTTTCCCGGTTGATTTCCGGTGCCAGACCTGCCCTTACCCCTCAAAAGCCGACCTGCGCGATAACACTCCCGAATGGGACCGCATTCTTCCAAACCTGCATAAATTCATTCGCGTCACAACCGGTGCGGACAAGCGGGTTGGCATTACGGAATTTAATTCCCACACAACTAACGCTGCCGGCGGGAAGACAACGCCCGACAGTTTTTACAACGCGATCTGGCTGGCTGATGTGCTGGCCCGGTTAATTCAGCAGCGCCCGGAAATCATCACTTACTGGATGTTGAAGTCCCGCACAGCGGGGCACGGCCTGATGGATTCATACAATCTGCGGCCCAGCTATTACGTTTATCAAATGTACCGCCGGTTTGGAAATCAGCTGGTGTTTTCTTTTTCGCCGGCGCAGTATGTTTCGCTGCTGGCTGCAAAGCGGCAGGATGGCGGTTTGACCTTGATGCTTATCAACCGCGGCGAGCCGCCGGTGAGCATGCCGCTGCAAATTCGGGGTGGCGAAAGCCTGCAACTCACACAGGCTTACCTGTTTGATGCTGCGCACAACGCCGAGGAGGTTGCGCTGCCCGCGTTTCAGAACGGAGATGTTGTCAACTTGCCGCCAGAGTCGGTCATGCTGCTGCAGTTAAAGTAAAACCCCGAAGAAAATTAATAGCTGCGGGCGGGATGACGAGTGCGTCAGCAGCAGGCGGGGGCGCAGGGTTCTGCGGCAGTTGTCTGGCTCACCGGTTGGGACCCAACTGGGAGAGCCACGCAAACCAGCGGGTCTTAGGTAACTCTCTAGGTGGCTAATCCTCCGCCAACCTAGTCGAATGCTCCACTGGTATAGAATTTATCAAATGAACAACCTTCGATCAAAAATTGACCTGTACCCCGGCCTGTTCAGCGAAAAAGAAAGGCCATTTCTGCAGGCAGGCTCATTGGCTGCTTCTGTGTTTCAGTATTCGACTGGCGTGTGCGCTGTTCGATTGCAAAATGAGCTTGGCGCGCTTGTTTTGTTGCCTTTTCAGGGGCAGCAGATCTGGTCTGCTGAGTTTGGCCAGCGCAATTTGACAATGCGGTCAGTGTTCGCGGAGCCGCGCCCAAACCAGCCTTATCTAGGCACCTATGGCGGTTTCTTTTTGCATTGTGGTTTTACGGCAATGGGTGCGCCGGGCAAGAATGACACACATCCGTTGCACGGCGAGCTGCCCAATGCAGTATATCCGCACGCGCATTTAGTGGCTGGGTCCGACAGCAGGGGGTCTTACATTGGGTTGGGCGGAAAGTACCAGCATACAGCCGCATTGAATTACAACTATCTGGCGGAGCCGCTTGTAAAGTTGTACGCTGGATCTGCCCTGTTTCATGTGGCTTTGCAGGTAACCAATTTGCGCGGGGTGGAGTTGGAGTACATGTACATGGCGCACATCAACTTCCGCCCGGTGGACAATGGGCGGTTGGTGTACTCCGCACCTTGCACACCAGAGACTGTGCGCGTGCGCACAGATATCCCAACCCACATCAAGGTGCCGGCTGGTTACCGCGAGTTTGTTGAAGAGATGGCTCGCAACCCGGCCAGCCACAATGTGTTGAAGCCCGGTTTGTCTTTCAACCCAGAACTTGTGCTAATGCTTGCTTATCATGCTGACGAGGCTGGCTGGGCGCACAGCATGCAGGTATTGCCTGATGGCACGGCCGACTACGTGGCCCACCGGCCGGACCAGCTGGATCAAGTGGTGCGTTGGATAGCGCGCCCTGCTGACCATGACGCACTGGGCCTGGCATTGCCTGCCACGGCAGGCCCCGAGGGCTACACCATCGAAAAGTCCAAAGGCAATATTAAAGTGCTGGCACCACACGGCGTATGGCGGACCGACTTAGAGATTGGTGCATTGTCTGCCGGGGAGGCTCAGGCTATGGAGGGCAAGATTGCGGACATCCTAGCCGGGGCATGAGGGCGTTACTGGCCCAATTTGTTGTTGCGCTTCGTTTGCGATGTGTAAACTTTACTATGCCGAGATTGTGTTGACGTGACACGCAGCGCAACATGGTGATTGCGGACGAAATACTTGCGCGTTGGCTGACCCGGCTTGTGCACATCCGCAGTGTCACTCCGGTGCAGGCTGGCGCGCGCAGCGGAGAAACTGGCGAAGCCCAAATTGGGTCAAAGATTTCCGGATGGTTCAAAGCTCTGGGCGGTGAGGTGCATGTGGACGAGTGCATTCCAGGACGGCCGAGCGTCTACGGAATGTTCCCCGGAAATACCAAGCGGTGGGTGGCGTTGGATGTCCATACAGATACCGTTGGGGTGGAGCAAATGTCCGGCGACCCATTCAGCGGCGAAGTCCGCGGCGGGCGGGTTTACGGCCGCGGAGCAGTTGACACAAAGGCCAGCCTTGCGGTTGCACTGGCGTTGCTGGAGGCGCTCCACGCTACTAATACAAAGCCGAAACCCAACCTGCTGATCGCCGCTTCTGCCGACGAGGAGGATCAGGCGCGCGGGGCGCCCGCGTTTGCCGAATGGGTGCGCCGGCGCTCAATCGTGCTTGATCAACTGATGGTGGCTGAACCGACTGAATGCCTACCAATTTATGGCCACCGAGGCGTGGTGCGTTTAAGGTGTGATGTAGCTGGCCAGCCTGCGCACAGCGCCCAGCCACAAAATGGGAAGAATGCCATTACCGCTGGCGCCCAACTGGCGCTGGCATTTGCGGCGGAGCATGAGCGCTTGCAGCGTGCAAATCCTGTGTCTGCTCTTGGTCCGGGGGCGCTTTCTGTTACGCTGATCAGTGGCGGCCGGGGGTTGAATATCGTGCCAGATGAGTGCAGTTTGTCTATCGATCGGCGCGTGGTAACCGGGGAGCAGCCGGATGAAGTTATTGCATCACTAACAGAGCTGGCGCAGCGCGTTTGTCCGCTGCCGGTAAAGGTTACAAAGCTTTTGGGAGTTGGCGCATTTTTGCAGGCGCCTGATACGCCGTGGCTCAAAGAACTGGCTGCGTGCTCCGGCGCTGCAGCAGCACTGGCTCCTTTCGGCACAAACGCATGGGCTTACGGCGGGTTGGCGCGCGAGTGCGTAGTCTTGGGTCCCGGTTCAATTGATCAGGCGCATGGAGTTGAAGAGTGGGTGGCGATCAGCGAGCTTGCGAAGTTGGTGCGGATATATTCGCAATGGTGGGGCATCTAGTTGTTTTGCTATCGATGCCAAAGTTATAAGTTGAGGCAAATATGAAACCAGTGCGGATCGGAGTGGTGGGCGTGGGTAACTTTGGGCGGCTGCATGCGCGCACACTGGCGGGGCTTGCGGAAGCAGAACTGGTTGCGCTGGTGGACGGCCGTGCAGAACGGCTGGCACAGTTGACGCAGGAGCTGCCGGGGGTGAGGGGTTACGCTGATTTAGCAGCGGCGCTGCGCGAGTCTGATGCTGCAGCATGGGTGGTGGCAACCCAGACGGCAACACACGTTCCTCTCGCAGCGCAGGTGTTGGCTACCGGCGCAAGCGTGCTGGTAGAGAAGCCGCTGGCAGTGGACCTGGCATCAGCCCGCAGCCTGGCGCATTTGGTCGCCCCCGGATCGCGCAACCTGATGCTTGGCCATATCCTTTTGTTTGCAAGTGAATTCCGCAGTTTTATACGTGAGACCAAACAACGCGACCCCTTGGTTTACTTTCATTCGTTTCGGCATCGGCCGACCACAACTGCCGATCTCTTTCCAGGCGAAAATCCGTTCCGCTTGTTGATGGTTCATGATCTCTACATGGCGTTCGTGCTGGCGCAGGGCGCAGAACCCGTTCGGGCAATGGGCAGGCTGCATCCCAGTGCGGCAGGCGGCTTCGATTTGGCGCGGGGCGAGCTGGAATGGGCCAGTGGCCTGTGGGGTTCTTTCACAACTTCATACTTGACGCCGTCTGGCATGGCGCCCGATGGCTTTGATCGGCTGGAAGCATTTGGAAAAACCTGGGCAGCGCGCCTCGAAATGAATCCGCGCCCCTTCACGCTGTGGTCTGAGCGCGCTGAGTGGCCACTGGCGCTGGATATTGACGATGACCCGGCTAGCCCGCAAGGGTGGATGGCGGAAGAGCTGCGCTGCTTCTGCCACGTTGTGCAAGGCGAAGCGGAAGTTCCGTTTGGAGCGCGCTACGAAGACGGCTTAAAAATTCTGGGTTGGCTGGAGCGGTTGGAGCGCTCTGCGGCCGATGATGGCGCAGTGTGCTAGAGGCGCTTCGGATTCCAATGCGCCAAAACGGCACCGAAATAGCTGCTGTGCGATAGAACTCACGCGTAAAACTTTTTTGGAGATTTGTAATGTTAGATGCTAAAACCCGGGAGCGGGACTTCCCTTCCCTGATGAAAATGAATTACTTGAACACTGCGGCCGAGGGGATTCCACCGAAGGCGGTGGGCGCTGCACTGGAGCAGTATGCGCGTGACAAACTGCTGGGAATGGATGGCCGTGGGCCGCACTTTGCAGAGCTGGAGGCTGCGCGCAGCCTGACGGCAGGGTTCTTTGGCTTAACCACTGCGGAAGTGGCTATCTGTTCGTGCAGTTCCGAAGCGTTCAATCTGGCCGCGCTTGCGCTGCAGCTTGCCGCAGGCGATGAGGTTGTGATCAATGACCTTGACTATCCAGCCGGCACCACGCCGTGGCTGCAAGCCAACTGCCGGGCAACTGTGAGGATTTGGCCTTCACGCGCGGGTGAGCTGCATGTTGCGGACTTGATCCCGCTTTTGGGCACACGCACGCGCCTTGTGACAACCTCTCTTGTCAGCTTCTTCAATGGTTTCAGACTTTCCCTGCCGCCGGTCGTGGAGGCGGTGCACGCGCACTCACCGGCGCTGCTTGCGGTTGATGTGACCCAGGCATTGGGGCGCGTTCCGCTGGAGCTTGGTGGAGTGGATTTGATTGTGAGCAGCACCCATAAATGGATTATGGCCAGCCACGGAGGCGGGCTGGTTGGTGTGCCGGCGGCGCGTGCCGCAGAGTGGACGGTGCCGGCCGGCGGATGGTTTCACCTTCATAACCAGATGCCACTGGGCCCGGGCCGGCTTGACGCGGTGAAGAGCCACGCGGGTGCAGCCAGCTTTGCGGTGGGCATGCCAAACTTTCCGGCTATCTATGCCATAAGAGCGGCCTTGGATTATCTTCAGGGTGTTGGAGTTGATGCAATTGAAACGGCAGCCCGGCCGTTGGTGCAGGCTTGTTACGCTGGAATAAAGCGGCTGCCAGTTGAAATGCTAACTCCGGCCGGCGATGCGATTCAAGCCGGCATCATTGCGTTTGCGCATCCGGAGATGGAGGCAATCCAACGCAAACTGCATGCAGCAGGCATCCATGTGATGGCCACCAACGGCCGGGTGCGCATTGCATTGCATGGCTACAACACCATGGCGAACGTTGAGCATTTTCTGGAAAGGCTGGCGGCGGCGTTGCATGATGTCAATGCGGGCTGATGCGCATCTGCATTTTTTTCGGCCGGGCTATGTGGCGCTGGTGCCGGATAGCTGCCGCCGACAGGTGCCCGATGAAGTTACTTTGTATGCGGCACTTGCGCAGCAGCATGCCATTGAGCAGGTGCTCGCGGTGGGTTATGAGGGCCAGGCTTGGGCAGCTGGCAACAACGCTTATCTGGCTGAACTGGCAGGGGAGCACACATGGATCAGGCCGGCTGCCTTCGTGGAAGATCCCGCGCAGCTTAGTATTGAAGGGTTAGAGAAACTGGCCGCAAAGAAGTTTGTTGGATTGAGTGTGTATGTATTTGATGATGTGATTGAGGGCGCGCTCGCCCATGTTGATGCAGCGGTGTGGGCCTGGCTTGAAAAGCGACGCTGGCTAATTAGTGTTAATTCGAAAGGCGCACGCTGGGCCGCATTTGTGAAAATACTCGAGCGTTATCCGAATTTGCGGCTGCTAGTGTCGCATCTGGGTCTGCCACCAGCTACTGAAGGTGCGATGACTCAAGGGTCTGTGCACCAAGGACTGGAATCGGTAATGGCGCTTGCTGGCTTCCCCGGTGTGTGCGTTAAGTTAAGTGGTTTTTACGCGCTCACCGTGCCGGGCTATGACTACCCGCACCGTAACGCGTGGCCGTATGTGGTAGCACTGCTCGAGAGCTTTGGCGTGCATCGGCTCTTGTGGGGCTCGGACTTCAGCCCAAGCTTGGAGCTAGTCAGCTTTCCGCAAACCCTCGGCTTGCTGGCACAGATGCCTTTTCTTACTGACAAAGACCGCGCGCAGATTGAGGGAATTAATCTTTTGCGCATTTTAGGCGAGGTGTAGTTTGTTTCGCTGTCTGCTTCTGGTAGTGTGATTGTTAGCGCCTGGGCACTGGTATTTGTCCCAGTTGCATCATTGTAGCCGCGCAAGATGACAACCACCAAGGCTGGCACATTTTTTTCTTGACGGCCGTCCGCTACGGGACGGGTGGAGCTCCGCGGCGATCTAGCTCGGGGTAGCACCTCCTTTGCAGCCGCTAATTACGCTTGAAGCGTGCCCTGTCAAGCCGTAAATATCAAGGGCGCATAAAAGGTTTGTCTTGTGATTGCTGACTGAAACACCCGCATTGAGTTCCAATTCTGGCCATCAGCGATAATTGGAGCGCATGCGCAGGCAGACGGCGTGGCACAGCATCCGGCAGCTGGACGCGGACACCTACCAGATCAGCGAGCCGCTTGGTGCGGTGGAGCCGCGCTACGGCGTGCCGACTGTAAACCTGTTCTTGGGGCTGGGGCACGCGCAGGCTGTGCTGCTCGACAGTGGCATGGGCATTGGCGATCTGCGCGCGCTTGCATGTAGTCTTACAAAGCTGCCATTGCAAATTGTGAACACACACTATCACTGGGACCACAGCGGCGGCAATGCGCCCTTTGCCGAACGAGCCATTCATGCGCTGGATGCTGCGGCGCTGGCTGTGCAGCCGGAGCTGGCAGGCATGGCGCAGCAAATGCGTCTGCCGGCAGCGCAGGCCGTTTTACACCCGGGCTTTGATGTGGACAGCTATGGAATTGACGCGCAGCCCGCTTCGCATTTGCTGGCAGACGGCGAGGTACTGGAGCTTGGCGGCCGCACACTGTGCGTGCTCCATACGCCCGGGCACACGCCGGGGCATTGTTCTTTTTGGGATCAAGCGCGCGGTATGCTCTTCAGCGGCGACGCTGCTTATCAGGGTGCAATGTTCAGCTGCTTTGCGGAGTGTGACGTGCAGGCAACCGTGGAGAGTGCGCGGCGGCTTGCCGCGTTGCGCGGTGTGCGCATGGTGTGCCCGGGCCATCTGGAGTCTTTTGCAGACTTTGGCTGGCTGCAGCAGCTGGCTGCCGGCCTGGAAGCTGCGGCATCTGGCGGCGTTGCTGCGCAGCGCACCAGTGAGTTTGTGGGCGGGTGCGAAGTTTGCTTCGACTCGTTTTCTATCTGGCTGCCGCTGGCATGATGGCAGCCGGCTGTTGGCGGAGTAGTTTGGCTGGTTTGCGCCGGAAACTCGTTGCGCAGCCGGGTGGGCTGCGTTGCCCCACTTTGATTATTAGACTATCTGTGCTGCTGGCAGTGCTGCTGAGTGCGGGCTGCAGTTTGAGTGGCGCGCAGGTGCAGTCAACTGTGGCGGCGCAGGTGCAGTTGACGGTTGCGGCGCAGGTGCCGCAGGCGGTGACGGTGATTGTCATGGTGCCGGTGACGCCCACGCTGCCGCCGGTAGCCAGCCGCACGCCGCGGCCCCCCGCCACACCAGTGCCGGCCACGCAGCAAGTGATTGCGGAGATGCCGCCTGATCCCCGGACTGGCGTGGATCTCAAGCGTACTTTGTTTGCGGAAAATTTTAATTTGCTAGGCACTTGGGAGGTATTCGATACTGACCGGGCGCGGGGCACTTGGCGCCAAGCCACCTATGTGCTGACCTTGCGGGACACGGATCAGATCCGCTGGGTGTTCAACGGTCCGCGGGCCGGTGATTTTTATTTTGAGGGCAGCGCAGCGGTGGGTGAATGCAAGGCTGGTGACCAGTACGGGTTGGTAGTGCGCGCCGACAATGACGTGAGTTTTTACGCCTTTGGCGTGGCGTGTGGCGGTCGTTTTCGCCTTTTGCGCAGCTTGAATGGTGTGTATGAGGAAGTGCTGCCCTGGCAGCCTTCGCCGCTGCTGGCGCGGCTGGCGGGCAGCACGCAGCGCCTTGGCGTGCGCGCTGTGGGCAGCCGGCTTGGCCTTTATTTCAATTCGCAGCTGCTGGCGCAGGTGGAGGATGCGGAATTAACGGGCGGGCGTTTTGGGTTTTATGCCGGCTCCTACTTGACACCGGAGCTGCAGGTAACTTTTGATGATCTGGTGGCGTATCCGATCTTGAGCGCGGCAGCTGCGGCTGCGCTGGCTGCTGAGCCAACTGCGCTGGCCACAGTGGCGCCGCCGCCAACGTTGGAGCCCACTGCCACGGTTGCCGAAGCGCCCACGCGTACCGCGGTGCCAACTGCCACCACTGCACCGGTTGTGGCTACTGTGGCTGCCACCGCAACTGTTGCCTTGCCTACCGCTACCGTGCCGGCACCCGCCACACCCACCATGGTTGCCCAGCTGGCAATGGAAGGCGCCAGCGCTGAGCCTTTGTTCACTGAAGCTTTTCAGATTCCAAATTACTGGGATCAGTTTTCCGACGCCACCACGCGCGGGCAGGTTGAAGACGGCGTGTACCGGTTGACGCTCAGCAATCTAGACTCGGCTGCGTGGGCGCTCAATGGCATCGCGAGCCGCGATTTTTACTACTCGGGCACGGCCAGCATTGCGCAATGCGGCACCAAAGAAGGCACCGGGTTGGTGTTTCGGGCAATAAACGACCTGAACTATTTTGCGTTCATCATCTCGTGCACTGGCACATACAAGCTTGTGGAGCATCGCAACGGCGCAGTGAGCGAACTGCTGCCATGGACAGTTAGCGGCGCAATCTCCCGCTATCCGGCGATGCGCAACCGCATGGGCGTGCGCGTAGTGGGCTCACAGACAAGCCTGTATGTGAATGATGTGTTTCTAACCACCGTGGCGGGCGTGGAGCAGCGCCGCGGCCGCTTTGGGGTGTTTGTTAAGTCAAATGCTTCGGCAGTGGTCACGGCAGAATTTGACGACTTGAGTGTGTTTGAGATTCAGCCATAGCCATGGCGCGCTGGCGTGCGGCGTGCTTGCGGGCAGCTGCCCAGCCGCTTAGCGCTGCTTGAGTTACGCGCAGCCGATGACGCTGACAACTGCAGACCTGGTGACGCTGGCGTACTCGGACCAGTACTCGCTGGCTGGAGTGCAGCAGGCTTGCGAGTCTTTGCTGCACGGCAAGGCGCTGGCGGACGATGAGGAACCTGCGCGGCTGCGCAGTGCCGTGGCTGCCGTCGCATTTGAGATGGCGCTGCGGCGCTGGCTGGATGAAGCGCAAGTAAGTTACCAATTGCCGGTACCCGCGCTATCCGCTTCCGGCGCACAGCGCCAGCTGGCAATGGGCGGCCGCAAGTGTGAGTTGCGCCCCAGCATGCTGGCGCATGCCGCCGGCGTGCAAAGTGTGCAGGCAGACGCCGGCTGGCTGCTGGGCACCAGCGCATTAGTGTCACCGGCCGAGCTGGCGGCTGAGCGGCTAGCCGAGGAGGACATCTTTATTTTTGGATGCGTGACGGGCAGTGTGGCGCACAGCTTGCGCGAGACGCAGCGCGCGGTGGCGCAAGCACAGCCGCTATGCCTCGTGCACATTCCGCCGCGCCCGTGGCAGGGATTGGGCAGCTGGCGCTCACTGGGGCAGCTGGTGCTGAAGAGCGCGGCCAAGCAGCCGCTGCAGGTGGCGCTGGGCGGGCTGGATCGCGCGCACCAAAAGCTGCACTGCACGCTGCTGCTGCAGCCCATGCAGCGCACGGAGGTGGCGGCGGACTTTTATTGCCTGCGCTATGTGTGTACCGCCGAGCTACCCGATGGCGTGCTGGGCGTGCACAGCCCGGCCTTGCGCCAGACACCCGTGATCACGCCGCGGCAATGGCATAACGTCTGGTTCTACGGGATTCAGGTGCACTTGTGCGGCTGGCTCAACAAGCGCGATTTTCGCAGCCGCAGCGTGCGGCTGGCAGCGGGCACGCGCGTGCGCCAGTATGTGCGCACGGAGCAGGTGTTGCACGCCCTTGAGATGGCCCGGCTGCGCCCGCTGGCGCGCTTGCTGGAGCTGGTGCGGGCTGCGGCCTGATGCATTCAGGCCCGCCGGTTGATTGTCTATAATCCGGCGCAGGACGCAAATTCAATTCAGGAGCTTGGCATGCGCATTGGCACATTTTTAGCGGGGGCAATTTGCGGTGGGGCGGTGGGATCGGCAGCGGTGCTGCTGTTTGCGCCGCTGGCGGGCCATGACCTGCGGGTACGCTTGCGGGAGCAAGTGGACTATTTGCTGGCGGATGCGCGCGATGCCGCCCAGAACAACCGCCGCTTTATGGAGCGCCGCCTGCAGTACCTTTCACAGCGCAAAGCCTGAGCACGCGCCAGCGTTGCAGGTTGCTCTCGCCCGAGTTGTATGAAGCTGCGTCAACGCCTGCTGCACTTGCAGGTTCACCCGCTGAAGCTGGTTACAGATTGGGTTTCGGCAATGGCCGCGGCGGCGCTGCTTTGGCAGCACGCGCTGGCTTACGGCGCGGTTGTGGCTGCGCTGCCTTCTATGCTCGTTTCCATGGTGCTGTTTTGGCGCGCCGACGCAAACATGTTTGTGCAAACCGCGCTGGGGCGCTACATGTTGGCCAACAATACCCCCGCCATGGAGGGCGTGCGCTTTTGCGGAATGCTGGTGTTGTGGGCGGGCGCGTGGCTGAACTGGTGGTGGCTGCTGTGGGCCGGGCTGGCCGTGGTTGCCGGCGGATGGCTGGCGGGCATGTGGCCCCGCCGCCGCACTGCAACATGAAAGCTGCGGGCGACTTTCTGTTAAGGCACCGTCAGCCTTAGTTCGTACTGCGCTGCCTCACTTGTAAATGGCGTCAAGCCGGAAATCGCCAGCGTCACTGGGCCGTTAATTTGCACGGTGGCATTGCCACCCTTCACTGCTATGCGCTCCACAGTGCGGCTGCTTCCATCCATCACCTGCAGCAGCCAGCGCTGCGGCAGTTCATTCTCAAGGCGCACCCAGCCATTCAGGTCCCAGCCTTCCGCGCCCGCTTCAAAATCCTCAAAGTAATCCAGCTCCGCAATGCCAATGTCATCGAGCAGAAAGCCGGGCCGGTTTACGGCGCCATCCGTAATGTACTCGAAGCGCAGCAGCAGCTGCTGCCCTGCGAACGGCGTCAGGTCCACTTGCTCACGCACCCACTTGGCGGTTGCGCCGGCAGCCGCACTCGGGCCAGCGCCGGAGTCGCCGTGGTATCCGGTGCCAAAGTTGTTGCCGGTGGGGTCGTCGGTGGTGGTGCTTTGCGTCTGCAGAAACTTCCAGCTGGCGCCGCCGTCTGTAGAGGCCAGCAAATAGGCGTAGTCATAATTTAATTCGAGCTGCCACCAGGCCCAGTAGTCCAGCGTCGCTTTTTTTACAGTGCGCAGGTCAAACGCACGCGTGAGGGTGGTGTCGATGCTGTCGCTGCGGTTGCTCCACATGGCAAAGCTGCCGGAGTGGGGCTGCGCGGGTGTCACCGATACCAGCTGGCTGCCGGAAAAGCGCAGCGTGGCTGGTGTGGCGCACTCCAACGCCACGTAGTCCGTGCCATATTGCTTTACACTGCCTGAAGTTGTAGATGGACATGCTACCTGCTGCGGTTCAGGCATTGTGGCTGCGGGGAACGCGGGGTAGTTGCCGTATACAAAGCGGCCATCCCCCCATTTGCTGCTGTTGACACGGTTGGCTACCACCCAATCAGTAAACAAATCATCAGCAGTTATCACCGCGCCGGTGAGAGGATCGCGGAAGTCCTGGGTGCGCAACACCCCATCTATTGATGCCATGCCATTTAGCGGGCTCGCAACAAGTGCGCGGGTGGCTTCTTCGCCAAAGCGGTCCAGAAAATAAAGCAGAAAGAGAAAGGCGGCGCCGTAATGCGGGAGTGAGTCCGAGTTGGCGCCGGCTTCGCTCCAGGCGTTCAGCTGCAAGTCTGGATTGGAGAGAAAGCTGTGGTCGAAGCCCGGCAGTGCACCGGTGAGGAACTCTGCCAGCACCGAGCTGCCCTCGTTGACCCAGGTTTCTTCGTTGGGATCGTTTGCCCAGTGCACCATATGTTGAAACTCATGCCCGAGCGTGGATGCAAGCTGCGGGTTGCCAAGCTCGGTCAGGTTTGCGTTGATGTAGAACATCTCGCGCTCGTTGGAATATTTGTGCGCCAGGTGTGAAAATGAATCCACGCTGCTGAAGTACCCCAGCACGTTGCTGCCCAGCCCGCGCGCAAACAGAATGAAGAGCCGCGGATCGCCGTCCACTCCTGGATTCCACTCGTTGCCGAAGAATTTTTTTACGGGGGGCAGTATCTGAGTTTCAAAGCGGTCTACAAGTGCCTTTGCTTCCGCGGGCTTGAAGTCCAAACCGTCTTCAATGTAGAGGTAAACAAATTCGCCGCGGTACTTCAGGGATGCCTGCACCTGAAAGTGCTTGTCATTGTCCAAATTGGATGCCCAGAACTTGTCAGCATCACCAAGCACACGGCTGGTAGCGTTGGTGGCAATTACTTCAGGAATGTCCGCAATGCCCAGCAGGCGCATGGCCTGCTCGCGCTGGTTGCCATCGGGGAGCTGCACTTGCGCCAGTTGCTGCAGCATCTGCTCGGCGCGCGTGGGTGCGGGCCCTGGCGTGGCGGTGCTGGCGGGCAGCGTTGCCGTGGCAGCGGGTGGCGTGGCGGTTGCGGCGGGTGGCTGTGGGGCATCCGCTTGCTCCACATCCAAAGCTGGCGCTGCGCAAGCCACCACAAGCGCAGAGATCGCCAAGCAGGCAAGCCAAGTATGGATTGTTTTGAGCAGTTTGTTCACTGCCGGATTATAATCAGCGTATTTCCGTTTTGCATTCGCATGCCACCCGAATTATGCTGCGTTGCAGCGCGCGCAGCGCTGATGCTTTTGGCAGGCGGCGTGAGCGTGGAATCACCGCACCTCCGCCAACGACCGACCTGTGCTGTTAAGTAACCCGGACCCTTTTTACTTAGGCTCGCTGCTGCTGAGCGTGGTGATTGCCATCAGCGTGCACGAGTTTGCGCACGCGCTGGTTGCGGATTGGCTGGGCGACCGTACGCCGCGCCTGGACGGGCGCCTCACCCTCGACCCGCGCAGCCACATAGACCCGTTCGGCGCCATCTTGTTTTTATTGGCGGGCTTTGGCTACGGCCGGCCCGTGCTTACCAATCCGCGCAACTTCCGCACGGGTTTCCGCACGGGCATGGCGCTGGTGGCAGCTGCCGGTCCGTTTTCCAATCTGGTGCTGGCGTTTATCGCTGCGCAATTGCTGCGCTCTGGATTGCTGGCGCGTTTTGTTCCATGGGATTGGGTGACGGGCCTTCTCTATATCTTTATGGGCTTGAATGTGGTGCTGCTGATTTTTAACCTGCTGCCGGTGCCGCCACTGGACGGCTTCAAGGTGGCGTTGGGGCTGCTGCCGGACAATGTGGCTGACATGCTTGCCGGCATTGAGCGCACGGGCCCGCTGCTGCTGATGCTCCTCGTTTTGGCCGGCAACCTGACGCAGCAATATGGCTTCACGCCGTTGGGCTGGTTGATGTCTCCGGCGCGTGACGCGGTGATGCAGCTGCTGGGCATGTGATGGCGCCCAAGGCGTTTGTGTATATTGTGCGCTGCGCGGACAGCACGCTGTACACCGGCTGGACGACTGATGTGGAGCGGCGGGTGCGCACGCACAACGCCGGACGCGGCGCACAGTACACACGCCGGCGCATGCCGGTGGAGTTGTTGTATCTGGAGCCGCATTCCTGCCGCGCAGATGCCATGCGGCGCGAAGCGGCCATCAAGCGCTGGCCGCGCAAGCGCAAGCTGGCGTTGGCGCAGCCGACCGCAGCGCGCAAACCGCGCCGCAAAAAGTAAAAGTCGGTCGCTGAAGCGGTTGGCAATCCCGGGCCGTGCAATTGGGACAACCGTTTTCTCCGAATTTTTTCGCGCGCAGTTTGCAAACGGCACCTTTTTGTTTCACGCATCTGCAAACCCCGCTAGCAGAATTGGGCAGACCGTTTTGACCAGCAGATATTTATAGCGGATCATGGAGCGCTGCAATATTTCTGAGCCGGGCACACTAGCACGCGCCAGCCGCGCGCTGCGCGCCGGCGGCTTGGTGGCTGTGCCCACCGATACGGTGTACGGCGTGGCGGCCGCAGCTTTTGATGGCGTAGCTGTGGCTGCGCTCTATGGCGCGAAGCAGCGCCCGCTTGCAAAAGCAATTCCGGTGTTGGTTGCAGACGCAAGCGCGCTGGAACTGGTTGCGATTGCCGTGCCGGCAACCGCGCAGCGCCTTGCCGCTGCCTTTTGGCCGGGTGCGCTCACGCTTGTGCTGGGCAAACATGCCGCTGTGCCAGAGCAGGTTTCGGCCGGGCCCACTGTGGCGGTGCGCGTGCCGGCGCATGCCTGGCTGCTGCAGTTGCTGGCAGCGCTGGGGCCGCTGGCTGTTACGAGTGCCAATCTCTCGGGCACTGCAGCGCTGCATTCTGCTGACGCAGTGGCTGCACAATTGGGCGCGCAGCTTGCCGTCCTGGTTGATGCGGGAGAGCTTGTGGCTGCAGCACCGTCCACAATTGTTGACTGCACGGTGGAGCCGCCGGTAATTTTGCGGCAGGGCGCAATCAGCAGTGCAGCCGTGCGCGCTGCCTGCTACCCGGCTTAACCGTCCGCAGTGCTAGCCCGGCGGGGCTGTGCTTGTAATCTGCTGCAGCGCACGCATGATGACCGGATCGTACTTGTCGTTCACCTGATCCCAGCCCTCTGCCACAGCAACATCCGGCTTGACGCCGCTGCGCCCGATGTCCACACCGTTCGCGTTGATGTACGAGGAGATGGCGTAATACATTTGGCTGCCGTCCGGGAGGGTGCGGGTGTTGAAGCGCATCACTTTGCCGGGAGTGCGCTGGCCGATGAGTACTGCGCGCCGCGAAGCCTGAAGAGCAGCTGCAAAAACCTCGGACGCGCCCTGCGTTTCCGCACCAATCAGCAACACCAGCGGAACCTTCTGTGTTCCGCCCACATCCTGGCCGGTAACTGTGAGCGGGGTCTGCTCGCTTGTGCCCGAAAGTTTTCCCATGGGGCCGTTGCCAAAAATTGCTAGCATTTCCAGCAGCGGCCAGTCGTCTGCAGAGTGCGCCACGCGCAAATCCAGCAGCAGGCCGTTAGAGTATTTGCCGGCCATAGATTGCAGTGCGGCGGGCAGCGCAGTTGCCAACTCGTTGCCGGCACCAACCGGGAGGCGCAGAAAGCCAATCTGCGATGCACCCAAAGACCCGCCGCGCAGCTGGTCCGCTGCTGCCAGCCGGCCGCGTGTGACCTCAACTGTGCGGCGCACGCCGTCGGGCGCGCGCACATCCAGCGACACAATCGAGCCGGCTGGTCCGCGCACCCGCTGGATCACATCCAGCCCTTCGGCGGCCAGCACCGGCTGCCCGTCCACGCTGAGGATGGCATCATGCGCGTCAAGGCCGGCCGCTTGTGCCGGCGATTTATCCACCACGGCCAGCAGCACGACGCGCGGCTCCGGTTCCTTTAGCACGGACACATACGCGCCAATGCCTTCATAAGAGATGGTGTTGGCCAGATCTTCCTCAATGCGCTTGGCGCGCGAGCGGTAGGTGACGGAGTTGCTCGGGAACATATCTGTAAGCGACTGCATCAGGCTGGCAAACTCCACCTCGGACAAGTCAGCGTAAGCTACAAGCCGTTTTTCGCTGCGCAGCTTTTCAAAATCAAAGCCGGCACTGTTTTGATACAGGTAGCTGCCTTGCAGGTTTTCCCAAAACGCGTCGTAAGTTTTTACGTGGCGGTCTGCGGCGGTGGTGGTGGGGTACGGGGTGGGCAGCGCCGCTGCCGGGCGCTGCGAGCAGGCAGCCAGCAACACGGCCAGCAGCAGCAGCCCCGCACTGCGGCTGCGCCGGCTAGGCTTTGTCAACATCCGGCTCCCCAACGGGCGAACTGGGCGGGCTGTAGCGTTTAGAGTAAAGCAGCAAACCGACCACGCTGACGAGGATACCAATTGCGAGGCCGGCCTGTTGCCACACGCCAAGGTAGGGCAGGCGCCGCGGGGCGTTGTGCGAGCCGATGCCAAGTACATCCGCTAGGCTGGAAAACGCGGAGATCACGAAGCCGGTGGCAATCAGGCGCAAGCCAATGTCTTCGCGCAGGAGTCGCGGCGCACCGCGATGGCGCTCGGCGTAGGCCCAAAGCGCTGCGCCGGCGTTCATCATGCCCAGCCCCCACAACGTTACGGCCAGCTGCAGCACGCCGACGCCGGGTTTGGTGTCCAGATTGATGATGGCCGGAAAGAGGCCAATAATGAAAACAAAGAACCCAAATATGACACTGGCCACCGCCGCGCGCGTCATGCGGCTCAGCTCGATGCCGGGGGTGCCGGGCGGCTCTGTGCTCATGCGGGCAAGCCGCGGTGAAGCAAGCGCAGCCAGTTGTCCTGCAAAACACTCTGCTCGTCGGCTGCGCTAAAGCCCAGCGTGCGCAAGGCTGGCCCGACTAAGGAAAGGTCGGCGACGGTGTCCAGCGGATCTGGAACTGAGTCGGCGCCAAAGCCGCCATCGAAATCTGAGCCGATGCCCACATGTGCGCAGCTGCCTGTGAGCTGGCTGATGTAGTCAATTGCTTCTGCCACGCGGCTGACCGGCACCGCTGCTTTGCCGTCGGCCACAGTCCATGCGGATTTGAGGAAGCGGTTGTACGGCACAACGCCAATTACGCCGTCGCGCTCTGCCAAGCGCACAATGGCCGTATCAGAAAGTGCACGCTCGGGATATTGCAGCGCTGCAATGTTGCGCGGATTGGAGTGCGAGGCCAGCAGCACGCCGGGGTAAATATCCAGTGCCTGCGCCACGCCTTCATCTGAAAGGTGGCTGATGTCCAGCATGAGCTGCTGGTCTGCCATCACATCCAGCAGCGCCACGCCATCTCTGGTAAGCGGGCCGGGCTGGCCGGTGCCACCGGCGTAGCGCGTGCTGCTCCACGCGGGCGCAATGATGCGCACTCCCTGGTCCGCCCAGTACTCAGTTTCGCGCGGCTCACGGATGGGGTCCGCGCCTTCCATCAAAATCACAAAGCCCACGGTGTGCGCAGCGGGGTCGGGCTGCTGCCACGATGCGGCCACCGCCTGCAAATCGCGTTGATTGCGCACGATGCGCACCTGAGCGTGTTCGTCTGCGAAGCGCTGGTAGTAATCCAGCTGCAGCTGCGCAAGTGCATGCGCCTGGTCCTGGTTGCGGTACGTGAGCGCATCCCAATCATCGCTGCCATTGCGGGCCGGCTCCACAAAAATTGTGGCGCAGATGATGCCGATGCGGCCGGCAAGCCATTGCGGCAGCCCCAGCGTGGCGTGCCCGTTGCCGGCCGGCACATCGCGCGCGCTTTCCTGCGCGCGAATCTCATGTGCTGAGCAGCTGTAATCGCGCCCCAGCGCGAGCGCATTCCACGCGATGTCCTCATGCGCATCCACAATGAACATAAATGAATCGTAGGTGCAACGGCGCTGATTGTCAACGGCGGGTGCGCAAAACGCGGATGCTATACTCGCGCGATGATAGTGGCCGGGGTGATGGCAGCAGCGTGCGCATTGTACGCGCCGCCGGGAGTGCTGCTGTACCTTTGGTTGCGCACCCGCGGCTTGCAGCTCATTCCGGCGCTGGAGCTGGGCTTGGCGCTGCTCACGGTGCTGTACACGGCCATTGCCAGTGCTGCCGGCTACCAGTTTTGGTGGCAGCTGGTGGCCACACTGCTGGTGGATGGGGCGTTGCTGTGGCGGGTGCTGCGCGCCGGCGCAAAGCTGCACCTGCCAAAAGCGCAGCCATGGCAGCTGCTGCTGGCGGCCGCAATTTCCAGTGTGTATCTGGCGCCTGCGCTGCTGGTGCCGGTGCCGTTTGACACCGACGCGCAGGGCTTCGGCCTGCTAATTGCGACCGTGCGCGCCAGCGGCTCGATCACCACGCTTGCGCCATTCTTCCCGGAAATCAGCTGGTTTTACTCACCGGGGTACTTTTTGCTTGGCGCGCAGCTGGCGGACCTGACTGGCGCCCGAATTCATGAAGTAATGCTGGGCCTCTCGCATGTCTTGGCGTTGGGCGTGGTGGCTGGCGTGGGAGCGCTGGGCCGCAAGCTGGGTGGCAGCGCCACGGGCTGGTGGGCGGCCGTTGCATGTGCGGGCGGAGTAGCGCTGTTTACCACGCTGCTCGATGGCGCATACACCAACGTCTACGGAATTTGGCTGATGGCGACGTTTTTGTGGATGCTGGACTTTGCGCTCGCCAGCGGCGAGCGCTGGCGCGTGGGGCTGGCTGGCGCAAGTTTGGCGGCAGTGTTGCTCGGCCATCCGGACAGCATCATCCACTTGCTGATGGGATACCTGCCGTTTTACGCAGCAGCACTGCTTGTGCTGCCGCGCTTGAGCGGCGCGCAGTACCGGCGCGTGGTGCTTTGGGTGCCGTTGGCGGGCGTGGCCTTTAGCCTGCCGTGGATCCTGCGCGTGCTGCCGCTGGTGCCATTGATTGAAGTGCATGAACGGCAGGCGCCGCACATGCAGCATTTGCTGTGGCTGGCGGGCTTGAACGGTGTCTGGCTGCCGCTGGTGGCATTGGCGGGAGTGTGGTGGGCGCTGCGCCAGCGCCACTGGCTGGATGTGTGGTGCGTGGTTTGGCTGCTGCCAATTGTGGAGCTATCCGCGTTGGGCAATCTGGATCAATGGTCGCGGCGCTTTGCAGTCGATCCGTTGCAAGTGCTTTACCCGCTGGGCATAGCCTGGCATGCCACCATTATTCCGCTGCCGCTGCTGGCCGCACGCGCGCTGCAGCCGCTGGGTAATTGGATTGCGCGCGCCGGCAACTGGCAGCGCTACCTCTCGCTCAGCCTGGGCGCGGTGCTGGCGCTGGTGGCGCTTGGCATTGCCATGCAGCAGCGGCTGGTGCAGTGGAGCCAAGGCCGGGTGATGGCCATCACCGGCGCGCTCGCCACACCGGCAGACCTTGCCGCCTACGATTGGCTGCGCACGAACACAGCGCCCACAGCGCTGCTGTTAAATTATCCGGGCCGCTTTGAGGGCCAGTGGGCGCCCGTGATTGCAGAGCGCCCGGCAGTGTTCATCCGGGACCAGCTGTTCTACATTGGCGCGAAAGCGCTGCGCAGCGTGCAGCCGGCGCTTGAAGCTGCCTATCTGAATCCGGAACAGGCTGCATCCTGCGCGCAACTGCGCGAGCAGGCCATTGACTATCTTGTGGTGCCGCAGGCGCTTGCGCATCCAGAGCGCTGGCGACAGCAGCTGCGCTGGCGCGCGCCGGCCGTGGCGGCACAGCGCCCGCACTTTGAAGACTCTGCCTGCCTCACATTGCGCGCCGATTTTGATGGTGCGCAAGTCTGGCAGGTAGTCGACGCCTCATGATGCTGTGCGTAATGACAAACCCTTCAGATAAAGTCTTAACTGCGGACAACATTCTGAAATCTCTTTCTACGGGCGATTGATGCGCATTCTGCATATCATTCCGTACTTTTATCCGGCGTGGGCTTATGGTGGCACCTGCCGTGCGGCTTGGGAGCTGGCGCGCGCACACGTGCGCCATGGGCAGCAAGTTGTGGTCTTCACTACAGATGCGCTGGACGCGCAGCAGCGCATTGGCCCCGCGTTTGAAGTGGTGGAGGGCGTGGAGATCCATCGCATTGTCAACTTGAGCAACCGCCTTGCGTGGTCGCGCGTTTTTCTCCCGCTAGGTTTTGGCAGCCAGCTAAGCGCAGAGATTGCACGGGCGGATGTCGTTCACCTGCACGAGTTCCGCTCTTACCAAAACGCTGTTGCGCTGCCAATCATAAAGCGGCAGCGCAAACCGTTCGTTGTCACTCCGCAGGGCAGCCTGCCGCGCATCATGGGGCGCTATGCCCTCAAGGCTGTGTATGACCAGCTGTACGGGCGGCGTATATTGCGTAATGCGGCGCGGTTGCACGCGCTAGATGACATGGAGCGTCGGCAGTACATTGCGCTGGGAGTGGAACCGGCGCGGGTTGCAATTCAGCCGAACGGCATCGATCCGGCTGAGTTCGACAGCCTGCCAGATGCAGAGGAGTTCCGCGCGCGGCATGGCATTGCTGCAGGCATACCGGTCGTTTTGTTTTTGGCGCGCGTAAACCGCATCAAGGGTGTTGATTTTCTTGTGCAAAGTTTTGCGTTGGTGCACAAGCGGGCACCGCGGGCGCTGCTGCTGATTGTTGGCCCGGACGATGGCTATTTGGATGAAGTGAAGCGCCAAGTGCATGCGCTCGGTATTGGCGGGCATGTGCGCTTCATTGGCTATCTGGATGGAAAGGAAAAGCTGGCGGCGTACCGGGCTGCAAGTGTCTATGTCCTGCCGTCCAGTTACGATATTTTTGGTATTACGCTGCTGGAGGCGCTGGCGTGCTGCACGCCGGTGATCGCCAGTGACGGTGTCGGGTTTGCTGATCTCATGCGCCAGAATAACCTCGGTGCAGTTGTTAAGTTTGGCGACACGGCTGCGTTGCAGGCGGAAATTGCGCGGGTGCTGCAGCAGCCTTTGCCGGAACTGGCTGCCCGTTCGGCGGCTGGCCGGCAGTATGTGCTGCAAAGTTTTGGCTGGGAAAATATAGCGCGCGATTGGCTGCAGGTTTACGCCGGCTGCGCGGTGAACTAACCATGTGCGGGATTTGTGGATTGCTGCAGGTGGGTGGCGGCGCACCGGTGAACGCCGAACTGTTGGCGCGCATGCGCGACCTGATTGCGCACCGCGGCCCGGATGATGCCGGCAGTTATGTGGCGCCGGATGGGCGCGTGGGCCTCGCGAACCGCCGCCTGTCAATCATCGATCTTTCTGCCGGTGGCCATCAACCGCTGGCGAACGAGGATGGCACAGTGTGGATCGCGTTCAACGGCGAGATCTATAACTACCGCGAGCTGCGCCGGGCGCTGCTGGCGCGCGGGCATGTGTTCGCGTCGCAAAGCGACACCGAGGTGATTGTGCATTTGTATGAAGAGTATGGCGCTGACTGCGTGCAGCACCTGCGCGGCATGTTTGCATTTGCAATCTGGGATGCGCGCCGCCAGGAGCTGTTTCTGGCGCGTGACCGCCTGGGCGAGAAGCCGCTGTACTACGCGCATGCTGGCGGCTGTTTTATGTTTGCATCGGAGATCAAGAGCTTGCTTGCCAATCCTGCGCTGCCGCGCAGGGTGAAACCAGAGACGCTTTACCACTATCTCACCTTTTTAACTCCACCGGCGCCGGATACGCTCTTTGACGGCGTTCATAAGCTTGCCGCCGGGCATTGTGCCTGGATTGCATTGGACGGCGCTGTTCGTGTGCACGAGTATTGGAATATGTTTGCGGGACCGGCAGTGCCGGCCGCCGCCGGTGACATACTGGAGCAGCTGCGCACCACACTGCGCGAGAGCATCGCACTGCGCATGATCTCGGATGTGCCCTTTGGCGTGCTGCTATCCGGAGGGATTGACTCCACGACAAATCTGGCGTTGATGACGGAGCTTTTACGGCAGCCCGTGCGCTCCTTTTCCATCGGTTATGCGGGGGCGGGTGTGGCTGAGTACAACGAGCTCAACTTTGCGCGCGCGGCAGCGCGCCAGGTTGGTGCCGAGCACCACGAGGTCATCATTAGCCGCGAGGAGCTTATGCACTTTCTGCCGGACATGATCTATCACCAGGATGAGCCCATTGCGGATCCAGTTTGTGTGCCGGTGTATTACGTTTGCAAGCTGGCGCGCGAGTCCGGCACCAAAGTGGTGCAGGTGGGCGAGGGCGCGGACGAACTCTTTGGCGGCTACGCGCACTGGATTGCGGCACTGCGTTTACAGCGCACGCTGTGGCCAATGTTTGGCAGCCTGCCGGGATTTTTGCGCCATGCAGTTGCCGGCCTGGCGCGACCGCTGCTGGGCGAGCTGCGCCACGAATACCTGCGGCGGGGTGCCGCGCATGAGGAATTATTTTGGGGCGGCGCGATTGCATTTGGCGAAGCCGGCAAGCAGGCGCTGCTGACCGAAGGATTTTTGCGGCAGGTGAGTGGATTGTCTTCGCATGACCCGGTGCGGGCGCAGCGCCGGCAGTTTGAGGCCACCAGCCCCAACCGCGACTATCTGACATGGATGAGCTTTTTAGACTTGCGCATGCGCCTGCCGGAACTGCTGCTGATGCGCGTGGACAAAATGTCCATGGCAACTTCCGTGGAAGCGCGCGTGCCATTTCTCGACCATGTGTTTGTGGAACAGATGATGCAGCTGCCGCAGCAGGTAAAGCTTCCCGGTCTGCAGCCCAAGCATTTGCTGAAGCAGGCGGTGCGCGGCATTATTCCAGATGAGATCATTGACCGCCCCAAGCAGGGGTTCCGCGTGCCGGTGCGCCAGTGGCTGGCGGAGGATTTGGGAGTGCTGGCGCACGATTGCTTGCGCGGTTTTTGCCAGCGCACAGACTATTTCCGATGGCTGCGCGTGCAAGCGCTGCTGCGCAGCAACAATGAACTGTCGTGGTACTTGTTAAACTTTGCGTTGTGGCATGAGCTGTGGATAGAGGGCGTACCGCGCGATGAGTTGCTGGTTCCGCGCCAGCCCGCCCGCACTCAATAACCGGATTTTAGAATCAGCCGGGCCCGTACATGCATTGAGTCTTGGGCTCAAGCGGGCAGGCAATGAACGGAAGCTGCACCCGCAGCAGAATGTAGGTGCTTGTAATGAAGAGCGCCAGGATGACTGTGGCGAGCACCAGCCGGTGCGGCTTGCGCCGAAAGATTGCCAGCAGCCCGCCCGCAAGCAGAATGCTGGCAGGCATGGTGGCCGGCAGCCCATAGCGCGCGCCGGCAAAAGTTAGCAGCTGGGCGCGGCTTGGCCAAACATCTGCGCGAATAAACACCACGCCCCACAACACTGCGCAAGTCCCCATCAATAGCAAGAGGTGCCGGCGTTCGGGCGTGCCGCGTGTGCGCCAAAGTGCAAGCAGCAAACCCGCCAGCGCCAGCAGCGTCAGGCCGGCAATGGGCAGCAGCTGCAACCGGGTGAGGCCGGGCTGCGTGCCGCCAAAACCGGACCAGTACATGCTGAAGATCCACGCGGGCAACTCTGCCACCCACACCTGGCTGGTGCGCTGCCACGACAGCAGCCCCCAAAGCATTTGGTTGGGCTCGTAAGCCAGCAGTCGCACAAAGCGGATGCGCGGCCAGCGCTTTTCGGCCGAGCCGTTGCGCAGCAGGTTTGTAAACTGCGTGCCGCCCCAGCTGCCGGAATCTGCGGCGGTGCTGTCAAACTGTGGCGGGACCGCGGTGTTGAAACCGCCCTGTACAACGACGAGGTCATCGTAAACCGCACTGCCCACAAGCACCGGGTGAAGCACCATTGCCAGGTGCTCAGCGCCCGGGTTTATGCGCGTTGTGAGCGCCCGAAACTCCCAGTCACCAGTGGCCGGCTGCTCGATGCTGCTGCCGCCGAAGTGGTCTTCAAGCGCTGGAAACTTGAGCGCCGTGCCCTGCGGGGCGCGCACCCAGCCACCAACTGTTACCAACTTGCCGCGCAGCTGGTTGACCTCACTCTCCGGAAGGTATTGCACGATGCCATCGGCGGAGTCGTTATACAGGCGCTCGCATAAATCATCCGGTGCACACATCAGGTCATCTCGCACAAGCCCTTCTGCGTTGTCGTGGCGTTGCGCCAGCATGCCAACCGAACCGGAGTGCGCGGACGAGGTGAGTTGTGGACCGCGCAGCGGCCGGTGGCGCAATTGCAGCATGCCGTTGTTGATGAACCAGTGCGCTGGCGCAAGCAGGTCCACCGGCTGCAGCACAAGCACGCCGCCACTGCCAGCCGCGAGCAGAGACAGGATGGCACGGCGCTTGATTGCAGCGGGCAGCGTTGCCAGCACCCAAATTACTGCGAGGGGAGCGCCAATCCAGGCGGAGGTTTTGGTTGTGAAGCAGGCAAGCAGTGCCAGCGCAGCTGCCAGTGTGCGGTAAGTGCTCCAGCCGCGCGCATGGATGCGGGCTAATGCCCACAAGAGCATGCCCAGCGCACAGGCCGCACCCACATCGGCGTTGGTTCCGGTGCTCAGGTCCGCCAGTTGCTGGTTGAAGCCAGCGAGGGCTGCGGCCCCAACGGCCCACAGCTTGCGTTTTGGAAAGAGCTCTCGCGTAATGCCGTAGGTGGCTACCGTCATCAGCAGGCCCAGCAGCAGCGTCGCAGTGCGACTCATCAAAGAGGCCAGCTGATCCGATACGGGATTTAGAAAAGCAATAGGCAGTGCAGCCCACGTGTAGTAGGCCACGCCGCGCTTGGCGTGCTGCCAAAAATACGGGCACGGGCTCACTTCCGGATGGGCGGGATCGGCATATACGGGCGGCACCTGCCGCCCCAGCAGCGTGTCTCTAATTGCCTGGCCCAGTGCGCTTTGCTCCTCGTTATACGCGTGCGGCAAGCCAACGGCGTGGCGCATGCAGCCCGCAGCCATCAGGCGCGTGACGCCAAATTGCCAGTACTCATCCACGCCAAACCCCAGTGGTACAATGCTGATCCGCAGCATTGCGATTGCAGTTTGCGCCATGAGCAAAAGCGTCAAGGCGCGCAGCGCTATGCGGTTATGCATCGCGCGCAGTGTAACGACCCGCTAACCCCTTGTCAACGACCGGCACAAAAAGCCGTACGCGAGTGAACGCGCGATGATGCCGGTGCGGCTGGCAGCGCTGATCTCGCATCCCATTCAATACTTTGCGCCGCTCTATCGCGAGTTGGCGTGCCGTCCGGAGATTAACCTCACAGTTTTATATTGCACGCGCGGAAATCTTGCAGGCGCTTTTGACAGCGGCTTTGGCCGCACCATTCAATGGGACACGCCGCTGCTTGGCGGCTACTCCTCCCGCTTCCTAAGAAATCTTTCTCTGCGCCCCGATCCGCAGCGCTTCTGGGGTGTTGTGAATCCGGCAGTGGTTGGTGTGCTGCAGCGCGGGAACTTTGATGCACTGTGGCTGCATGGATATTATGGTGTGAGCCATTGGCTGGCGATTGCAACGGCGCGTTCACTGCACCTACCCATTCTGCTGCGCACCGAGACAACTAAAGCTGGCAAGCCTAGTGCTGCCCGTTTGATTAAGGCGGGTTTGATGCGCGCCATTGGTGGCGCGCTATATATTGGCAGCCGCAACCGCGCGTCTTACGAGGCATTCGGCATTGCGGCGCAGCGTCTGCACTTCGCTCCATACTCTGTGGATAACCGGTTCTTTTCACGGCAGGCAGAATTATTGCAGGGCCAGCGCCTACAGCTGCGCCGGCGCTTCAGCATTGTTGGCGAAGGCCCGTGCATCCTCTTTGCCGGCAAGCTGATTGCGAAGAAGCAGCCGCAAGCCCTACTGCAGGCATTTCAGGCCGTGCGTGCAAAACATGCTTGCACGCTGTTGTTTGCGGGCGAAGGCGAATTGCGCCCGGTTTTGGAGGCGCAAGTGCGCGATGGCAAAGTCCCGGATGTGCACTTCGCGGGCTTCCTAAACCAAACCGAAATTGGCGCTGCGTATGCTTGCGCCGACATATTTGTCCTGCCCTCGCGGTATGCCGAGACGTGGGGTTTGGTGGTGAATGAAGCAATGAACTTCGCCCTGCCCGTGGTTGTTAGCGATGCGGTGGGTTGCGCAGACGACCTCGTGCGCCAGCGCGAAAATGGATTTGTGGTCAGCGCCAGCCGGTTTACAACTGAAGGGGCGGACGCGATCGCGGCTTTGGTGGTGGACGCAGAGCTGCGGCGTGCATATGGCGCCCGTTCGCGCGAGATAATTGCCGAGTGGGATGTACCCCGAACGGCGGACGGGATTGTGGCCGCAGCCTTGGCGGTGACGGGCGATGCAAGTGTGCGCTAGGGGAAGCAGGCACCGCGGCTGTGTTTGAGATGCCAATGCGACGTTTGCAAGTTGTGGCACAACGGGCCACCGGACACTGTTGGCTGTGACTTTTCTGTTGGGTTTATTTACCGAGGTGGGAGGCCGGGGCGGGGTGCAGGCTGTGTCCGCGCAGCTTGCGCGCCGGCTTGCAGGTTACGCTCAGGCCAGCTCTACCGAAGCTAATTTGTTGGCATTGAACGATGCCGCTGGCAGGCCGCACCAGGCACTTGACATGGTGCGTGGATATGGGCGCAACTGGCTGGCTTTTGCGCTTGCGGCTTTGTTTTCGGGTCTGCGTGCGTCAAGCATTTGGGTGGCACATGTGAATCTAGCGCCGCTGGCGTGGCTGTTAGCTTTGCTGCGGCCGCGACTGCGTTATGTGCTCCTGGCGCATGGGGTTGAGGTATGGACTGCGCGCTCCATGCTGCAACTCGCAGCCTTGCGGCGCGCGGACCGGGTGGTTGCTGTGAGCGCATACACCGCCCGCAAGCTGGAGCTGGTGCACGGAGTCTCCGCCGCAAAGATTGTGGTGATTCCAAACATGCTGGCCGATGATTTGCCGGCCGCGCCAACCGCCAGTGCAAACCCCAATCTAATTTTATCTGTATCGCGGTTGGACCGGGATGACGCGTATAAGGGCATCGATCAGCTGCTGCGCGCGCTGGCACTGGTGCGGGAGTCGCGGCCAGAGGCGCACTGCGTGATTGTTGGCGCCGGCAATGATCGGGCGCGGTTGGAGACGCTGGCGCACCAACTCCAGCTTGAGGCGCATGTGAAATTTGCGGGCGCCGTTTCAGCGGCTGAACTCAAAGCACTCTATGACGAGTGCGCGGTGTTCTGCCTGCCCAGCCGCGCAGAGGGATTTGGGATTGTGTTTCTTGAGGCGATGGCGCATGCGCGCCCCGTAGTTGCATTGCGCATGGCTGCAACGCCGGAGGTTGTGGAAGATGAGGTGACTGGTGTGCTGGCCGCAGATGCAGACCCGCACCAATTGGGCGGCGCCCTGCTGCGGCTGCTGCGCGATCCGGACTTGTGCCGGCGCATGGGTGCAGCCGGGCGCGCGCGGGTGAAGGCGCAGTACCGGCCAAATGTGGTGGAGCCACAGTGGCAGGTACTTTTGCAAGAGCTGGCATGAAGCGCTTGCCGGCGGTTTTGCGGGCCCTGGGGCCCATGCCGGTAACGGCGCTTGTCAATGTGCTGATCACATTGATCGGGTTGGTCACGGGCACTTTGCTGGCGCGCTTGTTGGGTCCGCAGGGCCGGGGCGAACTTGCTGCTATTCAGGCATGGCCCACTTATCTTGTAGGTTTTGCGATGGTCGGGCTGCCGCATGCGCTCACATATTTCTGCGGGCGCAACCCGCTGCAATCTGGCGCACTGCTGGCAACTGCGGTGCTGCTTGGTATGGCCGCCTGCGTGCCTGTGATTGCACTCGGCTACTGGCTGATGCCGCTGCTGCTATCGGCGCAATCACCTGAGCTGGTGTTTATTGCGCGCTGGTATTTGCTGCTGCTGCCTGTGCAAGTTGTTAGCAGTTTGCCCTACTCTGTGTTGCAGGGGCGCCTGCATCTGAAGGCGTGGAATACGCTGCGCCTGCTGGCGCCCGCGGGCTGGCTGCTACTCATAATTTCGCTGGTTATCTTTGGGCAGCCCAGCCCGGGCCGGCTGGCAATTGGCTTTCTGTTTGTGCTGCTCGCAACCGCAGTGCCTGTGTTCATTGCACTATTTCGCACCGAGGCCGGCCCCTTTCTTCCGCGCAAAGATCTGGGGCAAGGTCTGGCGCGCTATGGTTTTGCGGCCCTGCTCAGTGGACTGCCGCAAGACCTGAATTTGCGCATGGACCAGCTGCTGATGGCGGCGTGGCTGCCCGCAAGTGTGCTTGGCCCGTATGCTGTGGCGGTCACGTGGAGCAACGGGCTGGCGCCCGTGTTCAATGCGGTGGAGGCGCTGGTGTTGCCGCGACTGGCGGGCACTGCGGATTTGGAAAGGCAACGCGCGGACCTGCTGCGCAATGCGCGCCTGGGCGCAATGATATTTCTTGCATTAACGCTGCCGTGGCTGCTGCTTACACCGGCAGCGATTGCACTGTTGTTTGGCGCGCGGTATCAGGCGGTTGTTCCCGCAGCTATGGTGCTTGTGCTGGCCGCTGGAATATCCGGGATGAGCCGGATCTTTGAGCAGGGGCTGCGCGGCTTGGGACTGCCGGGGCTGGTGACATTCGCCGAGCTGGCCGGCTTGGCTTTAACGGTGATGATCCTGCCGCTGGTGCTCGTGCCGCTGCAGGCGCTGGGTGCAGCGCTTGTATCGCTTGTAAGCTATGCGGCAGCGCTGTTGGTGCTCGCCATTGTGATCATGCGCCACACCCGGTGTTCAGCGGCTGAGTTGTTCGTCCCCACCAGCGGTGAACTGCAGGCCGTGCTGGGGCGGGCACGCGTTGCATTGCAGGCTGCGGGCTCTTAGCAGCGCCTTGTAGATATGAAAGTATCAATCGTTGTGAACGGACGCTTCCACGCTTTTGACCTTGCAGCGCAACTGGAGCGGCGCGGCCACTTGCTGCGGCTCATCACGTCCTATCCTGCATCCAAGGCCAGAGAGTGGGGCGTGCCTGCGAGCAAGGTGAGCGCACTGGTGCCGACCGAGGTGTTCAATCGCGCAATTCAGAATCTGCCGGAGCGCGTGGGGTGGACGATGGGGCTGTGGCAAAGACGCTGGTTTGGCAGATGGGCAGCCGGATGCATTCCAGCGGATACGGACTTGGCTGTGGTGTGGAGTGGCAGCAGCCGCGATGCGTTGCAACGCGCCCGGGCGCTTGGCACAAACGCAGTGGTTGTGCGCAGCTCAAGCCATATCAATTACCAGTCGCGGATTCTGGCGCAGGAATATCAAATGCACGGGATGCAATGGGTGCCGACCCATCCGCAGACAATTCAGACGGAACTTTGGGAGTATGCAAACTGCAATGCAATCGAAGTCCCGTCGCACTTTGCGCGGCAGAGTTTTGTGGATGAGGGCGTTGATGCCAGCCGCCTGCTGCACAACGCTTTTGGAGTGGCCACTGACAAATTTTCGCCCGCTCCCAAAGAGGATGATTACTTTCGTGTAATTTATGTGGGCGCCCTTACATTGCGCAAGGGCGTTCAATACTTGTTGCAGGCATGGCACGAGTTGGCCCTGCCACGCGCCGAACTGTGGATCATCGGCAATCCAACGAGAGAGGCAAGTCCGTTCCTGACTAAATATCGCGACTCCTTCAAGCATTTCGCGGCAGTGCCGCTGGCTGCGCTGCGCTGGTATTATTCGCAGGGTTCAGTTTTTGCCATGTGCTCTGTGGAAGAAGGCCTCGCAATGGTGCAAGTTCAAGCCATGGCCTGCGGGCTGCCGTTGATTGCCACAACAAACACGGGCATAGCGGACTTAGTGTCGGATGGCGAGCAGGGCTTCATCATTCCCATCCGCAATATCAATGTGCTCAAAGAAAAAATCCTGTACATGTATCAACATGAGGCAGAGCGCCAGCGCATGGCGACTGCGGCGCTGGCGCAAGCGCAGCGCTTTACCTGGGATGCGTACGGAGAGCGCGCGGTTGCTGCGTATGCGCGGGTATTGGACGTGAAATGATGCGGCAGGTGGCAATCACTGCGGTTGGTGCGCAAATGGGCGGAGCGCGCCGTCATCTAACGGGGTTTGTGCCTGCGCTGGCTGCGCTGCCGGATTGGCGGTTCGAAATATTCTGCGCACCCGAGGCCGCGAGGTGGGTTGACCGTGTGCCGGGCAACGTGCAGCTTACCCCCGTCGCTTCGCCAGAGCTTGGGGCCGTTGGCAGGGTGTGGTGGGACCAGGTTGTGCTCGGCCGGTTGCTTGCGCAGCGCCAGACTGACCTCTTGGTGTCGCTATTGAATTTTGGCCCGGCGCACTGCACGGTTCCACAAATAAATTTTCAGCGCAACCCTTTGTATTACTGTGACTACTACTTGCGCAATATCGGATCAGCGGAGCGCACGCTGGCCAAGTTGCGCCGCTGGCTCTGCATTCTTGCCATGCGCAGTTCCGCCCGGGTTGTCACGCCGTCTGCCGGCATGTGGCAGATGATCAAGCGCTGTGTGCCTAATCTTTCTGATGAGCTGTCGATTATATTGCCACATGCCGTGGATGCGCCGGTGCACACAGTGCCGGGCAACATTGTGAACTTGCCGGCGCGCGCGCCGCGGCCATGGTTGTTGCATCCTTCCCATGCGGCGCCGCATAAAGGCTTTGATGTGCTGCTGCGAACGGCGCGGCAGTTGCGCGAGTCGGGTACCCGCTTCACATTAATATTGACAATTGAAGAACAAGACTGGCCGGCCGGGGTGCGCGCAATCAGGGAGCAAATTGCATCTTGGAACCTCCAAGACTGGGTGCAGGTGCTGGGCCGGCTTTCGCAGGCAGAGATGATTGACTTTTATCCGCGGGTTGATTTGGTGGTCTTCCCTTCGCTCTGCGAGTCTTTTGGCTTCCCGATTTTGGAAGCGATGGCGTGCGGGCGGCCGGTTGTGGCTGCGGGAACGGCGGTAAATCGCGAGGTCGGTGGCGCCGGTGCCAGCTATTACGCAGCAGAGGACGCGCTGGATGGCGCCAATGCAATCCGCGCGGCGCTGCAGGACCCGGGTGCGGCTGCCCGTGCCCAGCGGCACTTTGCCAGCTTTGACTGGGGCTGGGCGCGTTACGTCCGTGATTTTGGGTCGGTGTTGCAAGCGGTGGTCAATTGACCCAGCGGGCACCGATTGCGGTGCTTATTCCTACCTTGAACGAAGAGAAAAACCTGCCGGCTTGCCTGAATAGCGTGCGCTGGGCAACGGAAATTTTTGTGGTGGACTCTTGCTCCACTGATGGCACGCGGGCGGTTGCGGCCGATGCCAAGGCCAATTTTGTCGAGCATCCATTTGAGGACTACGCTGCGCAAAAGAATTGGGCATTGCAAACCTTACCCATCAGCCAGCCGTGGATTTTGATTCTTGATGCTGATGAGCGCGTTTCGCCGGAACTGGCGCAGGAGATTGCCGCAGTTGTGGCTGCGCCAAACCCGTGCGATGGGTATTACGTCAACCGGCGTTTCATGTTTATGGGGCGCTGGCTGCGGTACTGCGGCTGGTATCCCAGCTGGAACTTGCGGCTGTTCCGGCGGGGGCAGGCGCACTACGAGCAGCGCCCGGTGCACGAGCACATGGTGGTGCAGGGCACTGTTGGTTATCTGCAGCATGATTTGATTCATGCCGACGAGCGCGGGCTGGCTAGCTGGCTGGAGCGCCACAACCACTATTCCACATTGGAGGCGCAGGCGCGGGCAGCTGCGCAGACAGCCAGCAAGACCGGGTTGGAGCCAGGCTGGCTTGGCAGCCCCGTGCAGCGCAAGCGCGTAATCAAAGAGCTGATCTGGCCGCATCTGCCCTTTAAACCGCTGCTGTGGTTCATTTACATGTACATTCTGCGCGCGGGTTTTCTGGATGGCCGCGCGGGATTTGCGTTTTGTGTGTTGCAGGCGATGCAAGAACATCACATCGGCCTCAAGTTGCGCGAGCTGCGGGAGCCCAAGTGAGGATTGTGTATCTCTGCCAGTACTTTGTGCCGGAGGCTGGTGCGCCGGCGGCACGGCTGCGCGACATGGCGCGGAGGTGGGTGCAGCGCGGCCATTCTGTGACGGTAGTGACAGGCATGCCTAACCATCCCACCGGGATTGTGCAGGCGCCATACATCGGCCGGGTGATTGCGCGCGAGTCTTTGGACGGCGTAACCGTCTTACGCAACTGGCTTTACGCCACACCAAATGAAGGATTGGTGCGCAAAACCCTGAGTCACCTGAGTTTTATGGTGAGTGCACTAGTGCTCGGCTATGCGCGCCTTGGTAGTGCGGATGTAATCATTGCCAGTTCACCCAGCTTCTTTGCTGTTATTTCTGCATGGATCATGAGCTGCGTGCGCAAAATCCCATTTGTGTTTGAGGTGCGTGATTTGTGGCCGGCGGTTTTTGTCGATCTCGGCGTGCTCACAAATCCATTTGTCATACGGGCACTTGAAGCTGTGGAGATGTTTTTGTACCAACGGGCTGCACTGGTGGTAACAGTGACCGAAGGGTTTCGTAAGCGCCTGATTGCGCGCGGCTTGCCCCCGCAAAAAGTGGTGACAATCACCAATGGTGCTGCCATTGAGAGCTTCACACCCGGCCCCCGCGACAATGCGGTGCGCACTGAGCTGGGCTTGGCCGGGAAGTTTGTGGTTGCTTATATCGGGGCACATGGCATCTCGCAGGGTTTAGAGCTGGTGCTGCAGGCTGCGCAGCGCCTTCGGGACGATAGGGACGTTGTGTTTTTGCTAGTGGGCGAGGGCGCCAGAAAGCGCGCGCTGCTGGAACTGCGTGAGAAACTGCAGCTCACTAATGTGATTATGCTGCCGGCGCAGGTGCACCAGCGCGTTCGGGAGTACTACTGCGCCAGCGATGTATGTGTTGTGCCGCTCCGGCAGCTGCCTTTGTTTGGCACATTCATTCCATCCAAGATGTTTGAGATTATGGCGTGCGCTGTGCCGGTAATTGGCGCGGTTGAAGGCGAGGCGCGCGAAATTTTGGAGCGTTCCGGTGGCGCGCGGCTGATCACGCCGGAAGATGACGCTGCGCTGGCCGATGCCGTGCGCTGGTTCAAATTGCATTCTGGCGAGGGCCGGCAGATGGGCGCAGCTGGCCGTGCGTTTGTAACGGCCAACTATGACCGGCAGGTTCTTGCGGATCGCTATGCAGGCGCGCTGCAGGCGCTGCTGGCATGAGCACGATTTTAGTAACTGGCGCCACTGGTTTTCTGGGTGAATATGTAATTGCCCGACTGCTGGCTGGTGCAGATAGGGTGGTTGCGTTTGCGCGGCCCACCAGCCATGTGGCGCCGCTTGCGGCACTGGGCGTTGAATTGCGCAGTGGCGATCTGGGTGATCAAGCCGCGCTGCGCAGAGCGCTGGCAGGGGTTGATGTGCTGGTGAATTTGGCGTCGCTAGGTTTTGGGCATGCGTCCGCAATTGTGGCAGCCGCAGCCAACGCGGGATTGCAGCATGCGGTGTTTGTAAGTACAACTTCAATCTATACCAGCCTGCCATCGGGCAGCAAGCCCACTCGCATCGCAGCCGAGCAAGTAGTTCGGAACAGCGGTTTGTCTTACACGTTGATGCGTCCAACTATGATCTACGGCAGCCCACGCGATCGCAACATCTGGCGCCTCATCAAATATCTTTCGCGCTGGCCGGTGGTGCCGTTGGTGGGAGATGGAAGTGCACAGCAGCAGCCAGTATTTGTGGACGATGTGGCGCAGGCAGTGGTGGCGGCTGTGCAAAGTGAAGCGGCACGCGGCAGTGAATACAACCTTGCTGGCGGCACGCGCCTGAGCTTTGCGCAGCTCATACGGGAAGTGTGCCGGCAGCTCGGCCGAAAGGTTGTGATGATTCGGATTCCATCGAAAGCAGCAGTGGCTGCGGCTCACGCATTGCAGCGGCTGGGTTTGGGCATCAGCGCGGAGCAAGTGCAGCGGTTGCAGGAGGACAAAGTATTTGACTGCAGCGCTGCGCAGCGCGACCTCTGCTATACTGCGCGGGCGTTTGAAGTTGGATTGGCGCAGGAACTTGAGTGGCTGCGCCGCCCGCCCTCCGTGCCAAGTTGATTCTGTGTTTGCTGAATTAAACCGCTTTGTCCGTCGCGCTGGCGGTTACTTCGTCGCTGATGCTGTCATCGTCGTGCTGGCGTACTATGTTGCGCTGCCAGTGCGCCTCGCTGGTGCGCCGCAGAGTGCCTATGACGAGTATGTGGCTGCGCTGCAGCTGTGGCTGCCATTTATTCTTGCGGTGCACCTTGTCGCAAATGTGGTGGTCGGGCTTTACCGGCGCTTGTGGCATTACGCAAGTGCACCGGATGCAATTGTAATTTTGCAGGCGTGGCTTGGCGCTGCATTGTTGATCACATTGGCAGACTGGCTTATGCGGCCCCGTCCGCTGCCGCTTAGCACTGTCGTGCTTGGCAGCTTTCTTGCTGCAACCGGCTTTGTACTTGTGCGCTACCGGTCACGCCTGCTAGCGAGTGTTGGCTACCGCTTGTGGCAGGCCAGCAGTGCGGGAGCGCAAGCTGGCGCAACGCGCGTGTTGATTGTTGGCGCTGGTGAAACTGGCCAAACGCTTTCCTGGCAGCTGCAAAATCGCAAACAGGGGCAGGACTATCGAATTGTTGGTTTTGTGGATGATGACCCTGACAAAGTTGGGTTGACTGCACATGGCTTTCCCGTGCTAGGCGGGCGCAATCAAATCCCCGAACTCGCTGCCGAGCACGCCATTGAATTGATCGTACTTGCAATTCATGCTGTATCGGCCGAGGAGTTTCGCGAATTCCTGGCCATCTGTCAGCGCACATCAGCGCAGATCAAGATTGTGCCTGATGTATTTGAGTCGTTTGCGCATGCTGCACAGCAACCATTGGTGCGGGATGTTTCTGTCCGTGATTTCCTTGGCCGCAATGCCACCGAAATTGATCTTGAAGCTTGCCGTTCCATCTTGGAGGGGCGGGTGGTGATGGTTACCGGCGGTGCCGGCTCAATTGGCGCAGAGCTCTGTCGCCAGATACTGGACTTTTCTCCCGCCCAGTTGGTTGCGGTGGATGTAAATGAAACCGGGTTGTATGAGCTGCAGATGGAGTGCAAAATCAACAGGCAAAACGAGCGCTTGGTTGCGCGGATTGCGGACGTGGCGATGGACGGCGAGATGCAAGCACTGTGCGCCGCCTACAAACCAAACATTGTTTTCCATGCGGCCGCATACAAGCACGTGCCGCTGATGGAGGATCACCCGCAAGCTGCGCTGCGGGTAAATGTGCTTGGCACTTTGCTTGCGGGGCGGGCCGCTGCTGCAGCCGGTGTCGAACGCTTCGTTCTAATTTCTTCTGATAAAGCTGTGCAACCTGTGAGCGTGATGGGCGCCACCAAACGCCTTGCCGAAGCAGTTGTTGCCGGGCTGGCTGCCGGCCATCCCGCCACAAAGTTTTCCGCTGTTCGTTTTGGTAATGTGCTCAACAGCCGCGGCAGCGTCGTGCCCTTGTTCGAGCGACAGATCGATGCCGGCGGCCCCGTCACGGTGACGCACCCGGCCACGACTCGTTTTTTTATGACGCTGGCCGAGGCGGTGCGGCTTGTCATTCAGGCTGCGGTGCTTACGCGGGGCGGCGACCTTTACATGCTGGAAATGGGCGAGCGCATTCGCATCGTGGAACTTGCTGAGCGCATGATCCGGCTGCGGGGTCTGCGGCCGGTTGTCGACATTGCCATAGAGTTTACTGGCCTGCGCCCCGGCGAGAAGCTGCACGAAGTGCTGATGAGCTCGAGTGAGCAGCGCACCGCCACACTGCATTCGCAAATTTACGAGATTGTAGGTGCTGGATTATTGAAAACTCTTGCAGACATGGAAAGCTGGGTGCGCAAACAGCTTGATGCTGCTTCCACGGCGGTGGGCGCAGAGGTTGTGGCGTGGGCGGGTCAGGTGTGATTGTGCAAGCTATGCGCTTTGTGGGCGCGCTAACCATCGCAAGCAGATCAATGCAGCACCCCCTGCGAAAATCAATGCAATGCGCTGCAGCGCCGATTGATCGGCAGCTGCCAGTCCGCCGAACACGAGCAATAGCCCGGAAACAAGGGTGCGCTGCGCATTGCCGCCGCGCAGCAGTTTTGGCAGAGACCGCTGCTCTTCGTGCGCCAGCCACTCGCAGTAGGCTAGGCAAGCAAAAATGAGGGATAAACCCAATATCCAGCTGGCGGCGCTGGCTGTCGCCTGCCAATCAAGCAGGGGTGTGTAGTTGGCAGCGTTGTCCATTGCTGGCTATTTTACTGCGCTTGGTATCGAAAACAAAGGCTCCAGGTTAGTGTCATGATTGTTGTACGCACACCACTGCGCATCAGCTTTGTTGGCGGCGGCAGTGATTTCCCCGATTACTATCGCGCACATGGCGGTGCCGTGCTCTCGAGCGCAATCGACAAATATGTTTATGTGATTGTGAAAGAGCGCTTTGATGACCAGATCTACATTAATTACTCACGCAAAGAAATCGTGGATTCTGTGGCTGACATTCAGCATGAGCTGGTGCGGGAAGCCATGCGTATAACGGGGGTGGACCGGGGCGTTGAGATCACCACTCTGGCTGATGTGCCTTCAAGCGGCACCGGATTGGGATCTTCCAGCAGCATTACCGTGGGATTATTGCAGGCGTTGTATGCATACAAAGGCGTGCTGGTCACTGCCGAGCAGCTGGCGCAGCAGGCCTGTGAGATTGAGATTGAACGATGCAAGAAGCCGATTGGCAAGCAGGACCAATACATTGCAGCGTTTGGCGGATTGCGCGTGATCCAATTCAACCGCGACAATTCGGTGGTGGTGCAAAGCGTTGATAGCGCGGAAGCAGTGCGCCAGCAGCTAAACCGGGAGCTGCTCTTGTTTTATACTGATGTAACGCGGTCAGCCAGTGGAGTTCTGCACGAGCAGCAGCAGAACATTCAGGAGCGGCGCAGGGAGCTTGCTGAAATGGTTGCGTTGGTGGAGCCCGGGCGGGCGTGCATACTTGACGCGGATTTGGCTCGGCTTGGCGAGTTGCTGCACCGTGGGTGGGAATTGAAAAAAGGCCTGGCGAGCGCTGTGAGCAGCACTTGGATTGATGGCTTGTATTCTGCAGCCCGTGCCGCTGGCGCGACCGGTGGCAAAATCGCCGGGGCGGGTGGTGGAGGATTTCTGTTGTTGCACTGCCCGCTTGACCGCCAAAGTACGGTGCGGGCGGCGCTGAGTAAGTTCCGGGAGCTGCCCTTCAGCCTGGAACGCGGCGGCAGCCGTGTTATTTTCAATATTCGCTCATAAATTGCCTGTAAAGATTGCGGCTTACCAGTGCTAATGGGCAACCTAGGTCTACTGATCCGTTACACTCGTAAATTAGACTTGAAACTCATGAATATTTTTTCACCAGCTGAAGATCAAATACCGCGGAGCTTGCAGTTTTGCAATTTGCGGAGCTCCGGACTCAGGTGACATCGAACACCATTAGCGTGCCCAGGAAAGTCAGGAAGTGAAAAATTTTCGCTGGCTATTGCGCTGGCTGCCTGTCGAGCAGTTTCCAATATTTGGAGTCTGGAGGCACATCAGCCGCCGGCGCAAGTTGCAGGCGCTGGTTTCAGTTTTTCTTACGCTTGCGGGTGGTGTGGCCGAAATCATAAGTCTTGGCGCTGTAGTTCCTTTCATCGCAGTGCTGACTGCCCCAGAGCAGGTGCTGCAAAATCCGGTAGCAAGCCGGCTAGCCTGGTGGGCCGGAATCAGCGCGCCTAGAGAGATGATCGTGCCGCTATCGGTGCTGTTCTGCGTGGCAGCAATTGTCGCTGGGGTTCTGCGTGTGGCGCAGTTGTGGTTCAACATTCGCTTTGCACAAGTTGTGGGCTCTGACTTGAGCGCAGAGGTGTTTCGGCGTACTCTTTATCAACCGTACAGGTTCCACTTAAATCAAAACACTAGTGCTATTTTGGCTTTTGTCACCCAAAAAGTTGGGGCTGTGGCGAGTGGACTGCAAGCCACCCTCAATTTTTCCACCTCCGTATCTCTTGGTATTTCGATTATAGGCGCGTTGCTCGCCATTAATGCGCCTGTAGCATTGGCGACTGCGAGCTTGCTAGGATTCTTCTATTACATTTTTGCTAGGCAGTCCAGACTTGCTTTGCAAAAAAATGGCGAGATACAAGCCAGGGAGTCTGTGCATTACGTCAAAGTTTTACAAGAAAGTCTTGGCGGAATACGCGATGTACTTTTGGACAACAATCAGGAGATTTTTCTGAGTATTTTCCGAAAGAGTCAGCGAAGTGCTGCTGCTGCTGCAAGCAAAAATTATGTAATTGGCTCAATACCGCGCTTTGTGTTGGAGCCAGCTGCGCTGCTGGTGCTCGTTGGCGTTGCGGCTGTTCTTGCAACCTCTGGCGCAGGTTTGGCTAACATGTTGCCACTGATGGGGGTGTTGGTGTTTGGTGCCCAGCGCCTAATGCCGACTTTGCAGACGGCTTATCAAATGTACGCCGGTATAGTGGGTAGTAGTGAAGCGACCCGGGAGGTTTTGTTGGTGCTACAACAGCCACTCCCAGTTGCGGCATTCTCGGTTGCTCCTCCACCGCTGCCCTTGCTAAAGGAAATACATCTTCACGCACTAAGCTTTAGATACGGTCCGACAAGCGCTTTGGTACTTGACAGGGTTGACCTGCGAATTCCTAAAGGTGCCCGAATTGGCTTTGTGGGAAAGACTGGTGGGGGCAAAAGCACGACTGTGGATCTGATTATGGGATTGCTGTTACCTACCGGAGGAGCCATAGAAGTTGATGGCGTGGAGCTGACTGGTGATCGAATGCGGGCGTGGCAGCGGACAGTTGCGCATGTGCCGCAAAGCATATTTCTGGCTGATGTGAGTCTTGCAGAGAACATTGCCTTTGGTGTTCCACTTCCGTCTATTGATTTTGCCCTGGTTCAGCATGCTGCGCGTCAGGCCCAGATCGACGAATTCATTCAGCAGCAGGAGCTGAAGTATCAAACGCTGGTGGGGGAGCGGGGAGTTCGTCTTTCAGGTGGCCAGCTGCAGCGGATTGGAATTGCGCGCGCGCTTTACAAACGGGCCAGCGTGCTGATTTTTGATGAAGCCACAAGTGCGCTGGACAGCGAAACCGAGCATGCAGTCATGCAGTCGATTGAGCAGTTAAGCCGGGAGCTCACAATCATCTTGATCGCGCACCGTGTAACGACCGTAGAGCGCTGCGAGGCGGTTTATGAGGTTGCGGATGCCAAAATTCGCTTGGTTGATAGTGTTCGGCGCCAGCGTCTTTCTATTGGTGCTGTTGCTTAGTCTACGCTGAGCGAATGTAGTTTCAAATACGGTGCTACAGTTGAGCTCAATTAGGGGTAATGGTTGCTAAAGATAAGTCCAAGTCTGAGGTGAGGAAAATCTCATTAGCCTTTGTAATTCCAACCAAAGACCGGGGCGAAGATCTGAGGAGAATGCTTGCTAGTTTGGTTGCCCAGACTAGATTACCGGATCAGGTGATTGTGGTGGATGGAAGCGGAATTGCGGTGTCTTGGTGTAAGGCCGAGTTTCCGAAATTGAAAATTGATTATGTGCGACTGCTTCCGCCTTCACTTTCTGCCCAACGCAACGCAGGCATGGCAATGCTGCGGCCGGAGATTACCCATGCCGGGTACCTTGATGATGATGTTGCCTTGGAGACCGATGCCGTGTGTCAAATGGCTTCTTTCTGGGCCTTAGCTGGTGTGGATGTGGGTGGCGCGGCCTTCAACGTTGTCAACATGACGCTGTCGAAAGAATCTGTTTCTCGCCGTCGATCGGGTGTGTTTGGTAATGATGCTGGCAAGATTGCGACGAATGGTTTTGTGCATGAATTGTGTGAAGTGCGGGAAAATCTTGAAACTGACTGGTTGTGCGGCGGCGCAACGGTTTGGCGCCGCGAAGTGATTGAAAACTATTGCTATGACAACTGGTTCCAGGGTACAGGATTTATGGAAGACGTAGATTACAGCTATGGTGTACGCGAGCGCTACAGGCTCTTTGTGGTGGCTGCTGCGCGTCTCGCACATTTCCCGCAGCCGGTGCGCGCAGACCGCCAGTGGTTGTTTGGCAAGTGGCAGGTGGTGAACCGGATGCATGTAGTGCGCAAGTACCGCCACCGGGGTCTCTCCCCGCGCAAGGCTTGGGGTGCATCATTTATGCTGCTGGCTGCAAACATCATTCGAGCAATTGTCCTGAGACAGCGGAGTTTGTGGGATCGTGGATTGGGCAATCTGGCAGGGATAGTTTCTGAATTGCGCGGAAAGTCAGAGCAGATTGGTGGGTTTTTGAAGTAGACATTCTAGAACTCGAACGTGTGCTATGTGCAACAACTGAAGATCGGTGATTTGTAATGAATATCGATAGCGCCACTAACGATTTGCAACAGGCTGGATCCGGTGGGCGCCCGCGACCAAGCGTTGGGTTGCGGCCAACCCCATTTGCAATTGCTTTTGTGGGCGGGATTGGAATTGTGGCGGTTTTGCTGGCTGCGGTGAATTCACAACTTGCAGTTGCGATTGCAGCATTTGCTGCGATGGTGACTTGTGTGATGCTGATCAAAGTTAATCCACGCATTGTGTTTTTTGGTTTGATACTGGGTTATTTTTTCGGCGGGAATATTTTTGGGAAGCTGGGCTTGGCGAGCGTTGGAATTCCTCTTTATATGGGTGAGGTTGGGATTGGTGCAGGTGTGTTGTTGCTTGTGGCCACCAACATTCTTGAGCACCGGGAGTGGCGGGTGGCTCTTGGTTCGATGCGCCCGCTGCTAGTGCCCTTGGTTTTATTTTTGGTGGCAGGGGCAGTGAGCGTAGTGATTGGGGGATCTGGGGTGGTGCCGAGCGAGGTGGCTGCAGTACCTATCGCTGTACCGGGCGAAGATCCTTGGTTCGGTGAAATTAATTCCTTGTTCTACAGCTTGAAAGTGGCCGCCCGACATTTTGCGTTTGTGTACTATGGGCTGATGTTTTTTGTTCCGGCAATCATCATCAGGTCTGCGGCTGAACTTCGCAATTCAATCTATGTGGTGGTTGGCGCTTTGTTACTGGTTATTCCTGTGCGTCAGCTGGGCTTGATCGAGCATTTGGCGCATTACTACCATCCAGTAGGAATGATTGCTTGCTTGGCACTCCTGTACCGGGAGCGGAGCCTTTTAGGTCGATTAGGCTTGGCCGTGTTAATTCTTTGGGCAGCCTATTTGACTTTAATTGATGATGTGCGCTCGAGTTTTCTAGCGCTTGGGGTTGTGGCGTTTCTAGCAGGATTGCACGCCCTCTACTACAGACGGCGTAGCCTCAGCCGCTATTTCACGCGCAGCAACATTTTGGCTTTTACGGCGGCCACTATTTTTGTTGGAGCGATTGGCTGGTGGTTTGTGCCGGCAAGCTCATTTCGGGAATTACGTTCGATCTTCAATCAAGCCGAGCAGTTAAGAATTTTGATGTCGGGGGATATGGCGGATTTCCGCGGTGGAAACGGAGGCTGGCGGACTGCAATGTGGTCTGACATGCTGCAGGCTGCGTTCCGGGCGCCATTGACCGGGATCGGACTGGGTACCCCGTTCTACCCGGCTTCCTTCATGCAGAAGGGCTGGTTTTGGAAGGACTTCAATGACCAAAGCCTCACCATGTTTGTTTACCCGCACAACTCAGTGCTGTTTGTGCTGCTGCGCATGGGGCTGCCGGCCACCGTTGCGCTGCTGGTTGTACTGGTGCGCTGCTGGCGCATGGCGTTTAGCATGCATCGGGTTGCGCGTTGGCGGTTTGCGTCGGATGCGGCTTACTTTCTGGGAGCGGCGACGCTGTTTATGTTTGTCGCATCACTTACCTCTGTAATGCTTGAACTTCCGCAGGCTGCAATTCCTTTCTGGTTCTTGCTGGGCTTGATCCCGGTATGTGCGCGCTATGCAGACGCGGAGCACTCCCCAAGTGTTGCGGCGCGTGTTGAACCAGGGCGGTCCGCGGTGGCTGGTTGATGGATTGGGCATGAGCAAGCGCAATTGGTGGATTACTGGAGGCAACGGGTTTTTGGGGCGGCACTTGCAGGCGCAGCTTGCTACAGACCGTGATCTAAAACTGCTGTGCCCGCGCAGCGCTGAGTATGATCTGACGCAGGCGGGCGCTGTAACCCGCGCTTACCAGGCGCTGCAGCCGGAGACGGTCATTCATCTTGCAGCGAAAGTGGGCGGGATTGGAATCAACCGCGAGCATCCGGCTGAGTTCTTTTACGAGAACTTGATGATGGGCGTGCAGCTGATTGAAGCGGCGCGTGCGCAGCAAGTGCGCAAGTTTGTGGCCGTGGGCACCATTTGTGCCTATCCCAAGTTTACGCCGGTGCCGTTCCGCGAAGAGGATTTGTGGAATGGCTACCCAGAAGAAACGAACGCACCCTACGGGCTTGCAAAAAAGATGATGCTGGTGCAGGCGCAAGCCTACCGGCAGCAGTACGGCTTCAATGCAATTTTTTTGCTGCCCGTCAATCTGTATGGACCCGGGGACAATTTTGATGATGGCAGCTCGCATGTGATTCCGGCTCTGATTAAGAAGTGCGTGAATGCCGTGGAGCGTGGCGACCGTGAGATTGTGGTGTGGGGCTCGGGCAACGCGTCGCGGGAGTTTTTATATGTGGCGGACGCAGCGCGCGCGATTGAGCTAGCAACGCGAAACTATGACAAACCGGAGCCGGTGAACATTGGCTCGGGGATTGAGATTACGATCAGGGATTTGGTGCAGCTGGTGGCGGAGTTGACCGGGTTTACGGGCAGCATCCGTTGGGATGGCAGCAAGCCGGACGGGCAGCCGCGCCGTTGCCTGGATGTGTCGCGGGCGGAGCACGAGTTTGGTTTTCGCGCGTCAACCAATTTTCAAGATGGATTGAAACGCACGATCGAATGGTATCGAAGCAACCGGTAGGTGCGCCGCACGCGGGCGCTGCAATTCCGCGCATCAATGTGCTGGGGGTGGGGATCAGCGCGATCAACCTGCCGATGGCGCTTGATGTGGTGGCGGGATGGGTGCAGCAACGGCAACGGGCGTACGTTTGTGTGACCCCAGTGCATAGCGTGATGGATTATCAGACGGATGCGGCCCTGCGGCGGATTGCAAATGCCAGCGGCTTGACGACGCCGGATGGCATGCCGTTGGTGTGGCTGAGCCGCCTGCTGGGATACGCGTGGGTGGGGCGCGTGTATGGGCCGGACCTGCTGGCTGCGCTGTGCGACACAATGCGCGCGTGCGGCTGTCGCCACTTTTTTTATGGTGGTGCGCCGGGGGTTGCGGAGGAGGTGGCGCGGCGGCTGAGCAAGCTCTTTCCCGGGCTTGTGGTGGCCGGCACTCTTGCGCCGCCGCAGCGTGCGGTGGGTGCGCTGGTGCCCGAGGGTGAGATTGCGCAGATCAACGCTGCGCGGGCGGACATTGTTTGGGTGGGGCTTGGTTCCCCGAAGCAGGAATATTGGATGAAGGCGCAGCAGGCGCGGCTTGAAGCGCCGGTGCTGATAGGCGTGGGCGCAGCCTTTGATTTTGCTGCCGGGCGCCAACGCCAGGCGCCGCACTTTGTGCAGCGCAGCGGCTTTGAGTGGCTGTACCGGCTGGTGCAGCAGCCGCGCCGGCTGGCACGGCGCTACATCATCAACAATCCGCGCTTTGTGGGCTTGTTGCTGGCACAGCTGCTGGGCTGGCGCGCTTACTCACTGGAGTAGTTTTTGCAATGCGCCCGACCTTCAACCGGCTTGTGATGGTTTTATTTTTTGCGGATCTGCTGGCAACGCAGCTGGCGCTGCTGGTGACGCCTTGGCTGCGCGTGCAACTGCCCTTTGGCTTGGACTTGGAGCTGGCGGTTGCTGCCAACCCGCCCGGGCTGGCGCTGCTGGCGGGCATCTGCTGGAGTGGCAGCCTTTGGCTGCTGGGCAGCTATGCTCCGGGGCTGGTGCTGCGCGCGGGCGACGAAGCCGGGCGCGTGACGATGGCAGCGCTACTCGCAACGCTGCTGCTGGCTGGCTGCCTGTTCCTTTCGTTCCGCGAGTACTCGCGCTACCAGTTTGTTTATTTGGTGGCCGTGAACCTGGGGCTGCTGCTGGTATATCGCGCAGTATTGCGCGCAGCGTATCGTTTGCTGGGTGTGGCGCCCGCCGGCGCAGAGCGGCGGGTGTTGATTGTGGGCGCCGGACGGGTGGGGCGGCTGGCGGCGGAGACCGTGCAGCGCCACAGCCGCTGGGGATATGAGCTGTTGGGCTTTCTGGATGATGACCCGGCAATAGATGCCCTGACGCTGGACGGTGACAAGCGCGTGCCGGTGCTGGGTACGCTGGCGCAGCTGCTGGCGGTAGTGCGCGCACAGAATTGCGACGAGGTGTTGATTGCGCTGCCACCGCAGGCGTATGGCAAGCTGGAGGGAGTGGTGCACGCGCTGCGCTCCGAACCGGTGCGCATAAAAATCATCCCCAACTATTTCTCGCTGGCGCTGGTGCAGGCGCAGCCGGAAATGCTGGGGGGCATGCCGTTGATTGGGTTGCGCGAGCCCGTGATTGGCAGCGTGGCGCGCGTGGTCAAGCGTTTGTTTGACATTGCCGTGGCGGCGTTGCTGCTCCTGGCACTGGCGCCGCTATTGCTCGTGATTGGCATACTGGTAGCGCTGAGCTCCGCTGGCCCGGTAGTGCTGCGCCAGTCACGCATGGGTGAAAACGGCCGGCGTTTCAGCATGTTCAAGTTCCGCTCCATGTGGCAGGATGCAAACGGAGCAGCGGCCGGCCCGCACAAGCAGCGCGAAGATCCGCGCGTTACCCCCGTGGGACGGGTGCTGCGGCGCTTTAGCCTCGACGAGCTGCCGCAGCTGGTAAACGTGCTGCGCGGGGACATGACGCTGGTGGGCCCGCGCCCCGAACTGCCGGAGCTGGTGGAGCGCTACGAGCCGTGGCAGCGCAAGCGCTTTGCGGTGCCGCAGGGCATGACCGGCTGGTGGCAGGTGAACGGGCGCAGCGACAAGCCCATGCACCTGAACTCCGAGGATGACTTGTACTATGTGTACAACTATTCCTTCTGGCTGGACCTGCGCATTCTGGCGCGCACGCTGCTGGTGGTGATCACCGGCCGCGGCGCTTTCTAAGATGCACCAGATGCTGCAGCGCTGCGCGCACTGGATTGCGCGCCATGAGCTGCTTTATATTGCGCTGCTGGGCCCGCTGCTGCTTTCCGGCCGGCCGCGCCTGGTGGTGTTGGCCCTGCCGGCTGCGCTACTTGCGCCACTCGCAGCGCGCAGCGCCAGCGGGCGCTGGTTTCCGCGCACTGCTCTGGACTGGCCGCTTGCGCTGCTGCTTTTAATGATGCTCGTTTCACTGTTTGCGCCGCACAGCAATTATGTGAAGACTGTATTGGCCTCCAGCCCCGAAAGCTACTGGCGCTTGGGCGAGCGCCGCGGCAATCTTGCGCAGGACATGCGCTACGATAGTTTGGATGGCATCTTCATCAAACGCAGCGCACACGGCCGGTACTGGGGCTGGCAGCCGGGTGAGACGCGGCAGGTGGCTGGTGCGCTGAATGCGAGCTACAACGACGCGCTGCAATTTGATGATGGCGCCCGCGCTGCAATGAGTTGGGATCCGAATTGGTGCCCCTTATGTCCCGAGAACGGGTATTGGGGACCGGCGGACCAGCAGTTCACAATAAGCGTATGGCTGCAGGCGCAGCCGGGTGCGGCGGGCACGCCACTTTACATTGGCGCCGCGGACGATCCGCTGCGTGCGCTGGCGGGTGCGCCATCGCGCTCCGTATTTGTGGCGCTGCGCAACCCGGCCAACCTGCAGGTGTGCGTTTTTGGCGCGTGCGGCGCGCCCAGCGGGGTGAGTGCCGCGGACGGCAGCTGGCACCACGTGGCGCTCACGTGGGCTCCCGCGCATCTGCGCAGCACACAGCCGCAGCGCCCGCTGCCCATGGCGCAGCTTTTTGGCTGGGCGTCGCTGTACCTTGATGGGCAGCGCGTGGCGTACCAGCGACTGCCAATGGTGCCGGTTGGCGGGCTGTACAACGTTTTCTATGGTGGAGGAAAAAAACAGGCGAACGACGCGTGGACTTCGCGCACGGGACTAGATCTCCGCCCTATTCATTATACGGGCATTCCAAAGCGGCTGCTCTTGCTGGGATATGAGCCTTACCAGAATGTGCCCACTTCATTTACCGGCGCACTTGATGAGCTCGCCATCTACGCGCGGGTGCTTACCCCGGCAGATGTGGGCATGCACCTCAAGGCTGCGCGTTCCCCGCTGGCGTTGTTTGCCAAGGTGCGCGTTGCGCTGGACAAAATCTGCGGGGTGGTGTGGGGGGTGCTTTTTTATTATTCCTGCGTGCGCTGGGGGCGGCAGCGTGCGCGCGGCCCGGCGCGTGTGGCTGCCGGCCTGCTGGCCGGCGGGCTGGCGCTGGCGCTGGCCGCGCCGATGATTGTGGACCGCTCTCTGGATTGGCTTACCAAGTACCCGTCGCTGGGTATGATCCTCGTGGCGCTGCCGGACCTGAGTGACCGCGTACCGGGATCGCCGGGAGGCTTGCAGGCGAATGCAGTGGCGGGTGTGTTGGCTGCGCTGCTGCCCGTGTGTTGTGCGTTGCTGGCGCCAAGTATGGGTGGCTGGCGACCGCAGGTGCGCCTCGGCTGGAAGCAATTGCTTGATGGGGTCATCCTTGCGATGGGCATTGCGGTGGTAGCTTTTCTGGCGTGGCCGGGTGCGGGCGGCGGGCTGGGAGCTGCCGTGGTGCTGACGCTGGTGGCGGGCGCGTCCACGGTGGTGCTGTTTGCGCCCGTGCGCAGCGTGCTGCGCACACCGTTGCTCACCGCCACAATAATTTGGGGCGCTATTCTGGCGGCAGTGGTGGCGGTGGGCGTGGCAGTCTCCGTGACGGTTGCGTATGTGGTGCTGCTCACGCTGGCAGTGGGCGCGGGTGTCATGCTGCAGCTGCGCGCCGCAACCGGCGCCACGGATGCGGAACGCATGTGGGTGGCTTTTCTGCTGCTGGGCTGCACACTGGTGGTCGCGGGTTCAATTGTTGTGACGCAGTCACGCGGCGGATGGTTTGCCGTGGCGGTTGGGCTGGTGGCGCTGGCTTTTTTCATTTGCCTGCCGCGCGGCTGGCGCTGGCTGGGCCTGCCGGTGGCCGGCGCGCTGGCCGTGGCGGGCATACTCGTGTTTTATGGCGGCGCGGGCTGGCTGCCGCGGCTGGTTGGCGACATGACAGGCAAGGCCGGCTTCCGGCAGGAGCTGTGGACGGCGGGCATGAGCGCGCTGCAGGATTGGCGCTGGACTGGCATGGGCTTCAACTTTTTCCGCACTGAGGCGCGCCTCAACTATCCATTCGCGATGAATGTGCTGGGTAGCCCAATGATCCCGCTGGCGTGGGACGTTTCACATCCGCACAATTGGCTGCTGAATGTAGGCGTGGACTTGGGCGTGCCGGGCATGATCGCATTTGTTGCGCTGTGGCTGCTGCATGGGGCCGGGTTGGTGCGGGCGGGCCGGCAGCAAGCCGGCTGGGAGGAGCGTATGGCTTGGGGCCTGCTGGCCGGCAGCGTCGCGCTGCTTGTGTTTGGGTTGTCCGACTCTCTGCCGCTGGGCAGCAAGCTGGGCATCATCATTTGGCCGATGCTGGTGCTGGGGCAGCTGCTGGGCGTTGGGCGTGAAGCAGAGCACAGCAGCGCACCGGCCTGAGCGGCGGGCTTTGTTGCGCTTCGCTATGCGCGGTCTGGCGGGCGCGGCACTGGGCGGCGCTGCGCTGTGGCTGGTACTGCGCGATGTGCAGTGGGGTGCAGTGCGCGATGCGCTTGCCGGCGTGGATGCGGGCTTGTGCGCGCTGGCGGTGCTCTCAATTTTTGCCACGCTCGCGCTGCTGGCTTTGCGCTGGCAGTTGTTGTTTTACCCGTCGCACCGCGAACGCAGCTGGCGTGCTTTATTGGCCGGCATCGTAGTTTCACAGATGCTCAACATTCTTTCTCCAGTGCGCCTGTTTGTGGGCGAGGTGGTGCGGGTGTATGCCGCCGGGCACAGCGAGGGGCTGAGCAAGCTGCGAGTGCTGGGTACGCTGGCTGCGGAGAAGGCTGCTGATCTGGCGGCATTCTCCCTCAGCCTGCTGCTGCTCGCGGGCACGCTGCCACCGCCCGTGTTGGGTTTGCTGCCGGCTTGGCTGCGGCGGGCGGGTCTGGGTGTCGTGGTGTTTGCGCTGGTAGTGGCCGCTGCAGTTGCCGGGCCGCCAATCTGGCGCTGGCTGGAGGGCCGAGCAATTTTTCTGCCGCAGCGGTGGGCTTTACGGGTTGGCGAGCCCGTGCGCGCTGCTTTGGCGGGGTTGGCGGCACTGCGCCATACCGGAATGGCGCTGGCAGTTGCCGGCGTTTCGCTGCTGGTGCTGGCGCTTGCGGTGTCAACCAACTATTTGCTGCTAGAGGCGTTTGGGTTTCCGCTGGGGTGGAGCGCTGCGCTGCTCATTCTTGTGTGGCATCAGGTGGGTGACGCACTGCCGGCATTGCCCGCAAAGCTGGGCATGCATCAGCTGCTTACGGTAAGCGCGCTCAGCTTGCTTGGCATTAACTGGAACGCAGCGACCGGCTATGCGATTGTGCTTTATGTGGTGGCGCTGGGACCCAAGCTGCTGCTGGGCGGTGTGATATTGGCAACGGGCAACTGGGTGCCGCTACTGCGCGCGGAATATGCCAGTGCGCGCGGGGCACTGCGCGCCTGATGGAGTTTGTATTCTGGTGTGCCGCTGGCGCGATTGCGTACACCTACGCGCTGTACCCCGCGCTGTTGTTTGTATTGGCGGCGCTGCGCCCCCGGGTGCCGGATGAGAATTTCACACTTGCAGTGCTGCCGACTGTGTCGCTTTTGGTGGCGGCATACAACGAGGCACCCGTGATCCTGCGCAAGCTGCGTAACTGCGAACTGCTGGATTATCCTGCCGCACAGCTTGAAATATTGTTTGGCTCCGATGGTTCAGATGATGGCACAGCCGATATTCTTCAAAGTGCCGGCTTGCCGGCGCATATGCGCCTGATTAGTTTTGGCGAGCGCCGCGGAAAGCCGACGGTGCTGAACGACCTTGTGCTTGCAGCGCGCGGCGAGCTGCTTGTGTTTTCAGATGCCAATAGCATGTTCGACGCAAATGCGCTGCGTGAGCTGGTGCGGCCGTTTGCTGCTGCCGCCGTGGGTGGTGTGTGCGGCGAGCTGCGCCTGGAGCGCCCAGCCGCGGAGCACGGGGCCGGTGCAGCGAACGAGTCGCTTTACTGGCGCTACGAGACATTCATCAAGCGCCTCGAAGGCCGGCTCGGGATTTTGGCTGCGGCTAACGGCGCGATCTACGCCATCCGGCGCAGCCTGTACCGCCCGTTGCCAGTGCAGCGCCTGACATCGGACGACTTGGTAATCGGCGCGCGTGTACTGCAGCAGGGCTGCCAGATGGTTTTTGCACCGCACGCGATTGCGCGCGAGGAGGCAAACAGCACCATCCGTGAAGAGCTGCGCCGCCGCGTGCGCGTGGGGGAGGCCGGTTTCAATGCGCTGGCGGAACTGTGGCCATTGTTGCTGCCGCAGCGGGGCAGCGTGGCGTGGATGCTGTGGTCGCACAAGATTCTGCGCTGGGCGGTACCGGGGCTGCTCGTGTTGCTGCTGGTGGCAAGTGTTGCACTGCGGCAGCAAGCGTTTTACCAGGCGGTGTTGGGCGTGCAGTTGGCTGCATATCTGGCTGCCGCTGCGGGCTACGCACTGGAACCGCATACGCGGCTGCCTGGCTGGCTTACTTTCCCGTTTTTCTTTGCCGGCTCGAATCTGGCAACACTGCTGGGTTTATGGCGCAGCCTGCGCCGCAGTGGCAACCGGGCATGGGCGCGCGCCGGCCGCTGAGGCACTAGCCCGCAAACCCGAGCTTATGCGATGCTATACTGCATTGCGCAAGGGCGGGTGCAAGGCTGGGCGCCGCGGGCCACGCAAGTGGCCTTTTTGTTTTGCCGCAGCTTTGCGATGAATAGAACAAACCACTAATGGCCGTCTCTCAATCCCGATTGCCGCGCTGGGGCCTGCAGATATCAGAGCGCCGCGTGATTTTGCTTGCGGGCGACCTGCTGGCAGCGGCGCTGGCAACCGCGCTTGCGCTGTGGTTGTGGTCCATTAGCGCAGCTGACCGCGGTTACCAGTTTTACCTGCAGCAAAACATAACTTGGTTTGCGGTGCTCATCCCGCTCTGGCTGCTGCTGGTATACAACAGCGGCTTGTATGAGCTGCGGCGCGCAGCTGCCACAGCGCGCATGCTGCCGGCACTGCTGGGTTCTGCCGGCATGGCGTTGGTGCTGTACCTTGGCGTGTTCTTCTTTGCGCCGCGCGGCTTGCTGCCGCGCCTGGTTTTTGTCTACTTCATCGGCGGCGCTTTCACAATAGATCTTTTATGGCGCCTTGCTTACATTAATGTGTTGGTGCGCGGCTTGTTTCGCCGGCGTGCGCTGGTGGTGGGCGCCGGCCCGCTTGCACGCATGATTGTGGATGCGTTAGACGAGTTTTCTGAGCAGCAATATGACATAGCAGGATTTGTGGATGCTGGTCCCTCGGCTCCGTCTACTGGCGGGCTGCCGGTTGTCGGGTCGGCTGCCGGGCTGTGGACTGCGGTGCAGCAAAACGATGTTGCTGAATTAATTCTTGCTGTGCCGGGCGAGCTGCCACCGGTGCTTTTCCGTGAGCTGCTGCGCTGCCAGGAAAACGGCATTGACATTGTGCGCGCGCAGGTGCTGTATGAGCAGATTAGTGCGCAGGTGCCGGTGCGCCACCTGCCGCCGGACTGGGTGATGACCTCATTTGTGGATGCAGCGCGGCTGAACAATCTGGCACGGACGGTGCGGCGGGTGGCAGATGTGCTTGGCGCACTGCTGGGGTTGACCCTTCTGGCGCTTTTGCTTCCGGTGCTGGCGCCCGGCATTTATTTGGAGTCCGGGTCGCCGATTATTTTTCGGCAGGTGCGCATTGGGCAGGGAGGGCGCTTGTTCACAATCTTTAAATTCCGCACTATGCGCGTTGGCGCGGAGAGTGATGGTGCGCCGCGCTGGGCGGAGCTGCGTGATCCGCGTGTAACGCGCGTGGGCCGCTTTCTACGGCGCACGCGCCTTGATGAGTTTCCTCAATTTTGGAATGTATTGCGCGGCGAGATGGCGCTTGTAGGCCCGCGCCCCGAACGCCCTGAATTTGTGGCTGAGCTTGAGCAACAAATTCCTCTGTACCGCTTGCGCCTGCGTGTGAAACCCGGGCTCACCGGCTGGGCCCAGATCAATTCTGGCTACGGCGCATCCGTGGAGGACGCCGAGAAGAAGCTGCAGTACGACTTGTACTACATCAAGCAGCGCGGGCCAATGCTTGACCTTGTGATTCTGTTCCGCACATTTGGGGTGATGCTTGGTTTCCGCGGCCGCTAGCCACGTGCGCACGCGCTGGTTTTTGCTGGCGTTGGCCGTGGCGCTGGCGGCGCTGGGTACGGTGCAAGCCCTCACTGTTCCCATTGGCGACCGCACCGGAGCATTTGTGGACGAGACGCGCCATTTTGCGCGCACGGTGGGGGCGGCGCGCTACATGACGCGCGCCCTCGGCTGGGAGCCGCTTCAGATTTACGATTATCAATTGCAGGCGCTGATCACGCGGCCGGATCTTAGCGTGGATGCCGAAACCCGCGCCTACGAGCGCTATTCGCGCAGTGCTTGGTGGCTGAGCGATCTTTACTTTGTTTATGGTGTGCCTCAAATGTTGCTGCCGGCCGGCACTACGCTGGTGACGCGCTTTTTGGCTGCGCGCTTGTTTCTATTGCTGTTTGGTATTGCGCTCATACCTGTAATTTATGCAACCAACCGGTGGTTGTTTGGCCCGCGGCTGCTGGCGTTGGCCGCCACTGCCACCACTGTGCTCATGCCATCATTCGTAATTTTTATGGTGACTCTGAGTACTGACGCTGGTGCCATTGTGGTGATGAGCGTGCTGCTGGCCTGCGCAGCGTGGGGTTGGGCGCAAGGCTGGAACCGGCTGCGCGTTTATTTGTTGGTGCTGGCGGTCTTTATGGCGCTTGTGGCCAAGCAGACTGTGTGGGCGGCGCTGCTGGCGGGCGGATTTTTCTTTGGCGTACCGCCAATCGTCCGCGGATTGTGGCGCAACCTGCCGCGCTTGCCGTGGGAATTGCAAGTCGGGTTTGCTGCAGTGCTTGTCGCTGCGGCGGGACTGGGCGTCCGGGCGCTGCCAGTGGTTTGCTGCCGCGCTGCATACTGGTACTACCCATCCGCAATCCCGCATGATGACATTACGCTGCCGCTGCGTGAGCAGGCAAACGGCGGACCGGTGCTGAGCGCCATTCGGGTTGATCCGCTGCTTGGTGACCGCGCGCCTTTCCAATACGTAGCGCCCGCGGCCGTAAGTGAGTTGCGGGGGGAGTGGGCGACCGTTGGAGCATGGGTGCGTGCACCGGCCGGCCAATCGGTTCATCTGCCGCTGCTCAGCAGTGAAGACGCCCAACGAACCGCTTTCATTGCAAGTGGCGAATGGGAGTTTGGATCTTACGCAGTGCAGATTGACCAAGCCGCGCAGGATCTGCGGGTAACCTTGCCGGGCAGCACCGCCGTATCAAACAGCATTGCATTTATGAAAAATACGCGCGTGCGGCATGTGCGCGTTGTGCAGCAGCCTGAGCCAGCGGCAAAAATTGAAGCGCTAGAGGTCTTTCCGGTGTACGGTGATGCTGCGCGTAGTTTGGGAATGCCGGCGGAACTTGTGGCGAGTGGTGCCACTGCCGACGGCAATAGCTGGCTGGAGTGGGACTTCGGCGCAGTGCAACCCATCCGCGGGCTGGTGTTCATGCCAATTTTGGCGCGTGACAATTTGCCGAAATGGTCTGTGCTTGTGTCTTACAAGCCGTTGCGTGCAAGTGGATTGCTCCCTGTACTTGGAACCGTAAGTTATTCCGGAGTGGTAGTTGCGCAGGGTCAGTTTCCTGCGGGCACAATGCCGTTATTTGCAGATGGACGCCACCAGAATGGCACGTGGGGCGGGCTGGCGTTTACTAATCTGGTAGACAATCCGAACGGGGCTGCGGGCTGGCCCATGCTCACCGGATTTGAAGACCGCGGATTAAATCGCCGCCTGTACAGTTTGTTGGACTTAGAGCGGACACTGCCAGCGTACTTCACCGGCTTGCGCGCAATCTTCGCGACGCTGTGGGGCGCGTTTGCGGGTGACTACCCGGGCCTGCCGCCATTTGTGATTGGCTGCATGGCGTTGCTGGTATGGCTTGCTCTGACCGGCATTGGGCGCGGGTTGCTAAGGGGCACATGGTTTTTCAAGGTGTCGCGTGGCCGCCAGCAGGGTGCGATTGCATTGCTGGCGTTCTTTGTGCTTTCCAGCCTCGCGGCCGTGGTTTTGCGGATCGATATTTTTCCAAATCTTGCGCAGCCATTCTTCTACGCAACGGCGCGCTTCTTGCTGCCGGCGTTGCCGGCTGTAACCGGGCTGCTGGTATTGGGGCTGTTTAATCTGTGCCCGCAGTTATGGCATCGCCGGCTGGTGGGCGGCCTGTTGTTGGGATTGTTTGCGGCTAACATGATCATGTTGTTTGGCGCGCAACTGCCATGGTATGCGTGCCCGCTTGAAAATCGTTGGTGGTGCATTTGGTGGTCGTAGCACTGGCTGCGTTTGTGGCAGCTGCGCTGCTCACCGCTGCCGGCGTGGCGGCTTTTCGCGTGTGGGCGCAGCGCACCAGTTTGCTGGATGTGCCCAACGCGCGCAGTTCGCACTCTGTTCCTGTGCCGCGCGCTGCGGGAGTGGTGTTTGTAATTGTGGCGCCGCTTGTGTTTGCTGCAGCGGAGCTGCTGGCTACGGGCGCACTGCCACGCGGTATTGCAGCGTGGTGGGCTGCAAGCTGGCTGCTGGCTGCAGTAAGTATGTACGATGACTGGCGCGGCCTGCCGGCCGGGCTGCGGCTGGCCGTGCAGCTTGCGGCTGCCGCTACCTTTCTGGCTGCAACCGGCACTCTGATGCCGCTGTGGCGCGCGTTGCTGCTTGTGCTGTGGCTGGCGGGTGTTTCCAACGCTTACAACTTTATGGACGGCATCAACGGGCTGGCGGCCGGGCATGCTGTGCTGGCAATGGCAGCACTTGCTTGGCTGGGTTTGCTGCGCGGGCATGTGTGGCTGCCCGTGTTGGCCACGGCGATTTCCGGCGGTGCAGCGGGATTTTTGGCGTACAACTTTCCTGTAGCACGCGTGTTCATGGGTGATGTTGGCAGTGTGTGGCTGGGCTTCAGTTTTGCAGCGCTGGCAGTGTTGAACTTGGATGGGGGCGTGCCGTTTGCTGCCAGCGTGGTTGTGCTGGGCATGTTTCTCGCAGACGGTGGAGTGACTTTACTGCTGCGCCTGTGGCGCCGGGAGCGCATCATGGATGCGCACCGCACGCACTTCTACCAGCGTTTGGTGCGTGCGGGCTGGAGCCATGTCCGGACGACCGGGCTTTATCTCTTGGGAACAGTGTGGCTTGGGCTGCTGTCAGTTGCTTACTTCGGCTACGCGCGAATCGAGTTGGGCTGGCTTTTGCTGGGGTGCACAATTCCCTTGCTGGCAGTGTTCGGGTTTGTCTGGCGGGCGGAGCGTCGAACTAAACCGGAGGCTGCGGCATGAAACTTTTTACACCGGGCTCTGGGCTGCTTGCTAGCGGTGCGCTGGCGTTTGCTGCATGTACTCTGTTGCTATTTGCGGCAACCATTGGCACCTATCCGCCGCCCACCTGTGACGAGTCTATTTATGCAAGCAGCGCTGTGGCGTTGCTGGAGCAGGGTAATTTTGGCGTCACGCTTTTTCCTGCTGGCGACCCGTTTTTGCGCGACAAGAACATGGTGCAGTTTGGGCGCTCATACATTGCATCGCTGGCTGCAGTATTGCGAATGGGCGGGATTGCGTGGCTCTCCGCGCGCGCGCACGCCATGCTTGGCTGGCTGCTGGCTGCCGGGCTGGCGGCTTGGCTGGGGGTGCAACTGCACGGGCGTTGGGCAGGGTTCGCTGTGGCGTTGCTATTTGCGTCAAATACCAAAGCGTTTCTCACTGCGCATCTGGCGCGCCCCGAGTCTTGGACGGCTGCAACTATTTTGTTGGCCGCCTGTGCAGCGCACTGGTTGCTGCGCGCCCGAGCGCCGCACGCGGCTGGTGTTTGGGTCGCAGGTGCGCTAGCTGCGTGGCCGGCGGATTTTCATGGCTTGGCGTTGGTGTTCACGCTTGGCTTTGGCGGGGCAGTAATGGCAGAGATGGGCTTGCGCCGGCGCGCGTGGCGCTCCGCATTTGTTTACGCTGGCGGGTTGGCAAGTGGGCTGGCAATGTGGGGCTGGCTGCACTGGCCGGGCAGAGATCCACGCTTCATGCAGCAGTTAACAGCATTTAACTACACACCCGCTGCAGCCGGCGGCGCATTGGCTGCCTCGATTGCAAATCTCAATTCACTTGCGGCGTGGGGCGCGAGCGTATTTTGGACATCGGCCGGACCCATCTCACTTGTAGAGGCAGCGCTGGCAGTGATTGGCTTGGCTTGGGCGTGGCGCAGTGGCTCCGCTGCGCCACGCTTGTTAGCAACCACTGCGGGGATTGCATTGCTGGCTTATGGTCTGGCCGTTTCGCAGCGGCTGGTGCAGTACGGTGTGCTTTGGTCGCCGTTTTGGTATTTGCTGGGCATCGGGGCAGTGATTGACGCTGCAAATTCTGTTGGCGCGCGTTTTCCAGTTGAGCAGCGAGTACTTACGGGAACTGTACTTGTTGTGACCATTCTGCTGGCGCAGTTGTTTGCTGCGGTGTGGCTCTCATACCGCTATCGCGGCGGCAACTATCGCGACCTTGAAAGCAAGCTGCGTGCTCTGGTGCCGACTGGCGCGCGCGTGCTGGCCGACCCGGTGTGGTGGTGGGCACTGCGCGACGGGCGCACTTTCCTTTCGGAGGAGTACTTCATCGTTACGCTCCAAACCCAGCACGCTGCTGTGCGGGACTTTTTGGGTGCTGACAGCCAACTACAAACCACACCAGCATTGTCGCGCACGTTGGATGTTCTGGGCCCGGACTATGTGGCGCTGGATAATGCGCTAGCGTGCCAGGATGGGCCGGGCGAACAGACGCGTGCATTGCTGGAGCTGGTGCGCGCGCGCTGCCGGCCAGCCGGCAAAATTGCCGGCGCATGGCTGGGCGACGCCGGAAAAAGTATCAGCCAGCTGGCGCAGCAGACGACGGTTTACGCTTGCAGCGGATGAGCCGCGCGCGCGTTGTGGTTTCGAGCGCGGGGGTATTCCACGCCTACCACCTGGCGCGCGGAGCCCAGTCCGGCGGATACCTGCAGCGATTTATCACCTCAATTTATTCGCGGGTTGAAACCGGTATCGACCGTGCGCGCGTAGTGCAGTTGCGTTTGGCGGGCTACTTTGCGCGCGCCATGGAGCTGCTGCCGGGTTCAGCGGCACAGGCGATCACCTATCACTTGGCTGACAATCTCTTTGACCTGCTCTCGCGCGCATACGTGCATGACGCGGACGTGTTTCATTTTTTCAATCACTATGGCCTGCATGCCATGCAAACCGCCAAGCTGCACGGCGCGCTTGCAATTGTGGAGCGCTCGTCGGCGCACCCGACATACCACCACCAGCTGCTAGTGGATGAATTTCAGCGCCATGGCCTGCGCTACCCGCGCGCCTACCAGCGCCTGCATGCCAAGCACGTTGCGGAGTATGCCGCCGCCGATTATGTAATGGTGCCGTCGGAGTTTGTGGAGCGCACCATGCTTGCTGCAGGCGTGCCGGCGCACAAATTGTTGCGCGTGCACCTGGGGTTTGATCCGCAGCGCTTTGTGCCCGGGCCAAAGCACGACTCGGTTTTTCGGATCATCTATGCCGGTGGGCTTAGCCTGCAAAAAGGGGTGGCGTATTTGCTGGAGGCCTTTACGAAGCTGCGGCTGCCCAACAGCGAGCTGCTGCTTGTGGGCAACGAGTATCCGGAGGCGCGCGCCTTCCTTGTGCCGTACGCGGGCGCTTACCGGCACGTGCGCTTTGTGCGCCAGTCCGAACTGCCGGCTCTTTATCAGCAGGGTTCGGTCTTTGTGCTGCCCTCGCTGCAAGACGGGTTCGGGATGGTGGTTTACGAGGCGGCTGCCTGCGGGCTGCCGGTCATTACCACCGATCATGTGGGTGCTTCGCTGCGTGATGGCATTGATGGCTTTGTGGTGCCGATCCGCAATGCTGATGTGCTGGCTGAGCGCATTCTGCATTTGTATTCCCAACCTGCCGAGCGCGCTGCCATGGCCGCGAGTGCGCAGCAATATGTGCAGCAATTTACGTGGGCGCAGTATCACCGCGAACTGTGCGGTCTGTATGCCAGATTGACGGGCTCCAATTGATGTTGGGGCAGCGCCCGCTGGATCTGGATGATTCCCGAGAGTGCGAGTGCGAAGCTCGAGACGATCTGGATGCACGCGCTGGTAAGTTGTGCGGGAAGGCCCGGCGAGTGTTTCGGCTGGCGCAGCCCATTGGCGCAAGGGGATTGCAGGCAGCGCCCCGTGTGGGCGCGCTGCAGCCTGCAGTTGAACAGATCTGCCGGAGCATAAGCAACCCGGCGGAACGCGACCTGTTTGGCCACCCGCGCGGGGTGAACATCCGCTTTGGTGAAATGCGATGGTAACTCCGCGCCAAATGCAAACTGAAGCTGTGCCACGCTTTTCGATCATTGTGCCCACCCGCAATGAAGAGGCGGACATCGAGGCCACGCTGCGTGCGCTGCTCGCGCTTGAGTACCCGGCGTTTGAGGTGCTGGTGGTGGATGATTCGAGCGACCGGACGCGCGAGATTGTGCGCGGCTTTGCAGCTGCAGGCGTGCGCTGTTTGGAGCAGGGCCCGCAGCTCGGGCGGGCAGCAGCGCGCAACGCGGGCATGCGCGCAGCGCGCGGCGAAATCCTTGTGATACTCAACGCCGATGTGCATCTGCCGCCTGATTTCCTGCGCCGCCTCGAAGTGCATTACGCAGCGGGCGCCGACTACGTGCTTGTGGAAAATGAGATTGAGAACACGCAGCAGTTGCTGCCGCGCTACCTGCAAGCGCAGCATACACACCACTATGGAGTGCATACCAAAGTGGACATGAACTGGACCGAGGGCTTCTCTTGCCGGCGGCAGGCTGCGCTGGATGCGGGCCTCCAGCCGGAGGGCGGCGCGGTGCCCTTGGTGGCGGGCGAGGATGGCTGGTTTGGTGAGCGGCTGCAAGCGTGCGGCTTTCGCAAGGTATTTGACCGTTCGCTGGTGGCCACGCATGTGGTTCCGGCACAGTGGCGCAGCTTCTGGGCGCAGCGTGTGGGCCGCGGCCAGGGCACGGCGCAAATTTGGCGCCAGCGTGAAGGTAATTCATTGTGGGTACTGATGCTGCGGACTGTGATGCAAACTGCTTTCAGCGCAGTTGGGATAGTGCTGCTGCTGCCGGCTGCCCGCCGGGCGTGGCTGCTTTCCCGGTTGTCGCCATACCGCAACCAGGATTTGATTCCATTTTTTGCAGTTGGAAATGTTGAGGCGCTTGCCAACCTGACAGGCATTTGGCGTGGATGCATTGAAGCAGTGCGCGCGGGCAATGCGTAATGCAGGCCGGGACGCTGGTTAAATGGAACGCATGAAAGTGTTGATCGCCGGCCATACCTACATGGTGGCCGAGAACCAAAAGAAACTGGCAGCTCTGGCGCAACTTCCCGGTGTGGAGCTGGCCGCTGTCGTGCCGCACCGCTGGCATGAGCCACTTCAAAACGAACTGAGGCCGCAGCGCGCGGGCAGTGCCCGCTGGCAGCTGTATCCGACGCGGGTTGCGCTTGCCGGAAATGAGATGCGCTTTGTGTACCTTTCCCGCGACATGCACATGCAGCAAGTGCAACCGGATGTGCTGCTGGTTGAAAATGGCGCCGGCGCGTTCGCCTACACCCAATGCTTGATGTGCCGCCGCAAATACGCGCCGCGTGCACGCGCGGTTTTTTTTACGTGGTGGAACTTGCCGTACCGCGCCCGTGCGCCGCTGCACCAGCTGGAGCAGTGGAACTTGCGCCAGACTCAGGGGGCAATTGCGGGCAATCAGGCTGCGGCTGCAATTTTGCGCGGACATGGTTATGCCGGGGCATTGGAGGTGCTGCCGCAGCTGGGGGTGGACATTGCGCACTTTGCCCCTGCCAAAAATGAAGCGCTGCGCGCCTTGCACAACTGGCACGGCGCGGTGATCGGCTACGCCGGCCGGCTGGTGGCCGAGAAGGGCTTGCGCATATTGATGCGCGCGCTCGAGCAGCTGCGCGGAAACTTCCAGCTTGTGTTGCTTGGGCGCGGTCCGCTTGAGGCGGAAATCCGCGCGTGGGCTGCGCAGCTCACAAGCGGGCAGCGCGTTCACATTCAATCCACCGTGCCGCATGCGGATGTGCCGCAATGGATGAATGCCATGGACCTGCTTGTGCTTCCCTCTCTCACCACCACATTCTGGATCGAGCAATTTGGACATGTGCTGATTGAGGCCATGGCTTGCGGGTTGCCGGTGGTGGCTTCGGACTCGGGTGAGATGGCGCAGGTGGTGGGGGCGGCGGGGATGGTGGTGCCGGAGGGAAATGTGGCGGCGCTGGCTGTGGCGCTGCAAGAGCTGGTTGATGATGCGGGGCGGCGCGCGGCGCTGGGCGCTGCTGCGCGCGCACGGGTTGCGGCGCACTACACTCATGCGGAAGTTGCGCGCAAGACGTATGCGTTTTTGCAGCAGGTTGTGGCTGCACCGATGTGACCTGGCTCGCGCGCTCTGATGCAAGTTTGGAAAATCTTGACCGTAGATCTTCTATGCCGTTATGACTGAACCGCCAAACCAGCTGGCGCAGCGCACTGTGCGCGGTGCGCTTTGGACCGGCCTTTCGCAGTACTGGCTCTTTGCATTGGGCTTGGCCAAGACAGTTGTGCTGGCGCGCCTGATTGAGCCGCAGTACTTTGGGATCCTCGCACTCTCGCAAGCGTGGATGACTTACCTGACGCTCTTACGTTTTGATTTTCGGACGGCTGTTATTACCTGGGTGGAAGATCCGGCGATGCTGGCGGTTCAGTTCTGGCTGGAGGTGCTGCTGGCCGCAGCGGGCGTTGTGCTTGCCCTGCTGCTTTATCTAGTGGTGCCGGACATCTTGTTTGCATTTGGCGCAGCACAGGCGGGCTGGCTACCCGCAGTTTGGAGTGTTATTTTTGTTTTGATGACTCTCACAATTGTCGAGGCGGTTTCATCCACCGGGCGTTACCTTGCAGAACGACGCATGCTGCAGGCTGCAATTGGCAAGCTGACAGTGGTGCAGTCCATCGTCGGGCTGCTTGTGGCGGTGTGGCTGGCATGGAGCGGCTACCCATTGGCGGCGCTGCTGGTGGATGCAGCGCTGCCGGTTTTGGTGGTTGGCGCGGGAGCGGCGTGGGTCAGCGGCTGGCGCCCCCAACTGGTATGGGATACTGCCATTGCGCGGCGTTTGCTTGCGCTTGGTTTAACAATGTGGACGGCCGGCCTGCTCGGAAAAATAGTCTTTCAGTTTGATGACTGGCTGGTGGGCACAATTCAGCGGCCGCGCCTGCCGGTGTGGCGCGGTTCCGGTGTGCTGCCAGAGTCGTTTTACTCGCGCGCCTACACCGCCGGCAAAATGCCCATGGACATTTTTGCCAGCGCTATCAGCATGCTGGCGTTGCCGTTGTATGCGCGCAGCGAAGCGCAGGGCCGGGACATGCTGCGGCGCATCTACCGGCGCACCACCTGGCTGCTAGCCTACCTGATTTTCTTTTCCAGTGCCGTGGCACTTACCGCCACTGCAGAGGTGGTGCAAATTTTGCTGGGCCCCGCGTGGCTGGATACGGTGCCGCTCTTTCGCCTCATGTCGCTATTTGTTTTATTGCGTCCAATGTATCAAAACGCGTGCCAGATGCTGCTGGCGGTCGGCCGCGAGCATGAGATGCGTGCAACCGTAGCGGTGCAGGCAGCCTTCTTGCTGCTGGCTGGCCCGCCGGCGGTTTTGTGGCAGGGTGCAGCGGGTGCGGCGGTTGCGGTGAGTGTGATGAGTGTGATTGGATTGGCTGCAGTTGAGCGGCATGTGCAAAAGGAATTGGCTGAGGCGGTGTGGCCGCTGTACCTGCTGCCCGCTGCCACGCTGGCTGCCCTGATGCTGGCGCTGGAGGGCCTGGCTCCGTTTCTGCCCGCGAGTATTTGGTGGAGCGCAGGCATCAAGCTGGCGCTTTGCAGCGCCACCTACGCGCTGGTGATTGTCACCCTGCAGCGCCCAATGCTGCAGGTGGTGCGGGATACGCTGATGCAGTCCCTGTGGCCGGCGGTGCGCACTTGATGCGTGGCTGGTTGAACCGCTGGCTTGCGGTGCCGTTGGTGTTGTTTCTGCGCGGGTGGATGTTGAACGTGTTTGTGAGCCAGCTGCCTGCCGCAGGCATGCGCTACTGGTATTACCGCCGTGTGTGCGGCATGCAGATTGATGCAACTGCCAGCGTGTGGCGCGGCGCGCAGTTTACCGGCGACTGCATGCATGCCATCACCGTGGGCCCGAATTGCTCGATTGCATTCCAGTCTTTCTGGGTGGCCGGCGCTGCCATCACGCTGGCCAACGATGTGGTGTTCGGGCACCAGGTTGGTTTGTACACTTCCGACCATGACCCGGATGATGCCGGCTTAATGCAGCGCAATGCGCCAATCGTGATCGGGGACCATGTGTTTGTGGGGTCGCGCGCCATCATTCTGCCGGGGGTGACAATCGGGCGCGGTGCGCTGGTGGCAGCGGGCGCGGTGGTCACCAAAGACGTGCCGCCTTTTGCAATTGTGGCGGGCAATCCGGCGCGTATTATTCGGGAACGCACGGTGCGCGAGTTCAGCTACAGCCATTCCGGTACCCCGCCCTTTACCTAATGCGCGCGCGGGGTGCTGATCTAGGCGCGCTGCCGGCTGCGCTTTGGCTGCGGCTGCAAGCATGGCCCGCTGATAGTATGTTTGCAGCGCTTGCCGGGCTGCGCTTGCTGATTTCTGCACTGCTTGTGCTGGAAGTGCCGCGTCTGGAGTCGCATGACGGCTTCTACTTTCATCACGGGGGCGACCAGGATTATTACTTTGAGTATGCGCTGGTGTTGCTGCGCGGCAGCTACGCGCGTCTGTTCTCCGTGAATATGGGCCAGCCTGCAATGCTGGCCGCATTCAGCTGGCTTGTGCAAGGGGTGGTATTTGAGGATGTCCTCACCATTGCAGTGCTTGTGAATGGATTTCTGCTTGCGGGCCTCTCTGTAATTCTGGTTGGCCGGCTGGCTTTGGAACTTACCAGCGACCGGCTGGCTGCGCTCTTCGCCGCGGGTTTGTGGGCGGGCATGCCGTGGCTGCTTTGGCTGGCATTTGGCCTGCGCCCCAACGCGGTGCAGCTGCGCATGCCCTATGTGCCCGGTGTCGCATGGCTGCATACCATCGCAGACGGCCCCGCACTTTTTTTCTCATTGCTTGGGATGTACTACACAGTGCGCGTCCTCCGCCAGCCGGACCTGGCTACGGCAGTCCTGGCTGGCATTGCGTTTGGCGCATCCCTTTTGTTTCGCGTTCAATTTGTAATTCTGCTGCTGGTGGCATTGCTTGCGCTGGCCATCAGCCGGCGCTGGCAGGCTGGCTGGGCAATGGCAGCCTGTGCTGCGCTGGCTTACGTGCCCCAGGTTGTGTACAACCGTCTGGCTTCCATGCAAGCGGGAATGCCGGGCGTGATTCCGTGGCTGCCGGGCTATGTATATTTTGGTTTGATTGATCCGGTATCGGCCGAAGTCTACTGGTCGAATCCCAACCTCAATGTTTTCGTTCTGGCTGCATCCGCTGGTGCTGGCATTTGGATGGGCGGCGTGGCGCTGCTCGCCTTGGCGCTATTTGCAGTGCTGGCAGCTGCCTGCGTGCGGGCACTGGGTGCAAGCCGCGCGTTGCTGTTGCTGGGTGGCATACCGGGCTCAATTGGTATGACGCTGTTCACCGCAATCTATTGGCAAAACGTTTTCCGGTTTACGCTGCCGGCGATCCCTAATTTGGCGGTGCTGGCCGGCTGGGGAGCCAGCTTATTGTGGCAACTGTACGTGGCAGCGCCACGGGCAGCCTGAAAGTGTTGAGTGCAATCGCCGGGCGCGTTGCGCGCCGGATTCTGCGTGTTTGTTCTGCTCCGCAGTTGTGCGGTGTTGTTGTGCTGGTTGCTGGCTGCCAGAGCCCAGCAACGCCAGCGGCATTACTAACCGCTCCTATTGTCCCGGAAATTTCGGATGCCATGCGTGAGGAGTTGCTGCAGCAGCATAACTTTGGGCTCCGGCGCGGAATGCGCCCCGGTGTCTTTAGCGTTGTGGGTGACAGTATCAGCTCCAACAAGTATTTTCTCAAGCCGCTTGCGCATGGTGCGCAGTATCTGGGTGACTATGCCGGCTTGGAGCCGGTGCTCGAGTATTACCGCGGCACCACGGTCAGGTCGGTGGAGGGCGTAGCCTTCAATTCTTTTGACGTTGACGGCATAGGCGCGCTTTCGGGATGGAAGGCGGAGCATTTGGTGGACCCCGGCTCGCGCTTTTGGGAGCCGCTGTGCCTGCCGCACGAAACGCCGCTGCAATGCGAGCTGCGCATCGCGCGCCCCGAGATCACGCTCATTATGATTGGCACCAACGACGTGGGCGTGACCAGCCTGCCGGTCTATGCTGACCAACTGTATCGGATTGTGCGGAGCGTGCAGAGCTATGGCAGCATTGCGGTTCTGAGCACACTGCCGGCGCAGCGCGACGCTGGCGGGGTGGACGCAGCGGAACCTTACAACCAGGTTATCCTTAATTTAGCAGCGCAGCGTCGGGTGCCCTTGTGGAATTTCTGGCGGGCGCTTGAGGAGCTGCCCTCCGGCGGTATGGACCCGGGTGACATTCACCCCAACGTCCCGCCAGATGAAAGTTCTGCGGATTTCACCAGTGCGGGCCTGCAGTACGGCATGAATGTGCGCAATTTGACGGCGCTGCAAGTGCTTGCAGCACTGCACGCGGTACTGCATGCGCCTGCAGCATTTCAGTGATTTTGGCGCACCAGGGATGACCGGTTTCACCGGCCTGCAAAGTGATCAGCATAGGGCTTTCGTGGTGCTAAACAGCTGATGTGCGGGCTCTTTGCACTTATTGGCGCGGCAGATGCTACGCTGGGCCGGCGGGTTGCCGATTGCCTGCAACACCGTGGCCCGGATGACAGCGGCGTCTGGGCCAGCGATCGTGGTGCGCCCGTGACGATGGCCAGCACGCGCCTTTCCATCATCGATCTCTCACCGGCCGGTCACATGCCCATGCTCTCCGCTGACGGCCGGATGGTGATTGTGTACAACGGCGAGATCTACAACTTCCGCGAGCTGCGCGCGGAGCTTGAAGGTCGCGGCGAATACGTTCAATCGCAGGGCGATACCGAGGTGCTGCTGGCTGCGTATCGCTGCTGGGGCACGCAATGCGTGCAGCGGCTGCGCGGCATGTTTGCTTTTGCAATTTGGGACATGGATAAACAGCAGTTGTTTGCGGCGCGGGACCGTCTGGGCATCAAACCGCTGTACTGGACAGAGCGCGCGCGCGGGCTGGCAATTGCCTCCGAGCTGAAGGGTTTGCTGGCAAGCGGGCTAGTGCCGCGCGAGCTCGATCTGCAGGCACTGCACCATTACCTTGCCTTCTACTGCGTGCCGCCGCCGCACACGATGCTGGCCGGTGTGCAAGCATTGCTTCCCGGGCACTCACTCACATGGCAAGCCGGCCGCGTGAGCGTGCAACAGTATTGGGATCTGCCCACCCCGCATTCGCACCGCCAACCGGCGGACTACGAGGAGGCGCGCCGTGAGTTGCGCCGGCTGCTTGAGGAATCAATTCGTTTGCACATGATCGCGGATGTGCCGGTGGGCGCATTTCTTTCGGGCGGCACGGACTCTTCGGCGGTGGTGGCGCTCATGACGCGCATCAGTGGTGCGCGCCTCAAGACTTTTTCTGTTGGGTTTCGAGCAGAGGGCCGGCAGATTGACGAACGCAGTTTTGCGCGCCAGGTTGCTGCGCGCTATGACACTGATCATGCCGAAGTGGTGGTGGATGGCGGGCAGGTGGCTGCGCAACTGGCGCAGTTTGTGCGCTTCATGGACCAGCCCACGGGTGATGGGCTGAATACATTTCTTGTATCGCAAGCAGCGGCGCAGCACGTGAAGGCGGCACTTTCCGGGCTGGGCGGCGACGAGTTGTTTGCGGGCTATAGCCAGTTTCGATATCTGCAGCAAGCGGAGGTTTTGGCGCGCTGGTGGCAGCACACGCCGCGATGGCTGCAGGCTGTGGCGCGCAGCGGCAGCCAGCTGGTTGCGGCAGCTGCCGGCCGGCCGGCAATTGCCGAAGTGCCGACTTGGCTGTCCGGTGACTTCCTCTCGCGCTATTTGCGCACGCGCACATTGTTTAACGAAGACCACAAGCTGCGTTTGTATGCAGGCAAACTGCGCCACTCGGCAGATGTTGCGGGCAGCTCCGATGCGCTCACGGCATACTGCGACGCGAATGAAACGAATGTGATTAGCAAAGTGACGCGCCTCGAGTTGAAGGGTTATCTGGCGCAGATGCTGTTGCGTGATACAGATGCGATGAGCATGGCGCATTCGCTCGAAGTGCGTGTTCCGTTGATCGATCATCAGTTGGTGGAGTTTGCTGTGGGGTTGCCGGCTGAATTGAAAATGCGCGGCGGGCGCCCCAAGGCCATTCTGGCTGATGCGCTGGCAGATGTGCTGCCTCGCGCGGTTCTGGCGCGGCGCAAGCAGGGGTTTGAGATTCCGCTGGGTAGCTGGCTGCGCAATGAACTGCGCACCGTGTTGGAGGATACACTGGCGCCGGCAACGGTAACGCGGCGCGGCTTGTTTGATGTGCAACGCGTGACCGGTTTGCAGGCGGAGTTTCTGGCCGGGCGTGGGGCTTATATGCGGGTATGGGCGCTGGTGGTCTTGGAGCTATGGCAGCGGGAGTATCTGGATTGAACGAGTTGCCACTAGCTGCTGAAGCTTTGCTTTTAGCCAGTATGTTCCTCGGCTCAAGCTCCGCCAGCAGTTTGCGCCTGTGCAGCTCGCGGAATATTTCTTGGACTGCATGCTGGCGGCTGATGTGAAGCGCATTCTGTATGTGCATCACGGCGGAACCGTTGGCGGTGCCCCGCTCAGCTTGCTATTCTTGCTGCAGCAGTTGGATCGCACCCTGTATGAACCTGTGGTGCTTTTTCTTGCCGATGGTCCGGTGGTGGACCGCTTCCGCACCGCCGGTGTGACGGTGCATATTGCGCCTGAAATTACGGACTTTAGCCATACTGAACTGGTTTGGTACGGGGCTGGCCTGCTCTGGCAATTGCCGGGAAAACTACTGCGACTTTTGCCATCGGTTCTGCGCGCTGCTGCCTGGCTGCGGCGCGTGCAGCCGGACCTCGTGCATTTGAACAGCTCAACGTTGGCTGCGTTTGCCATTGCAGCACGGCGCGCAGCGCTGCCGGTGGTGTGGCACATTCGGGAGCCGCTGGCGCAGGGCTATTTTGGACTGCGGCGCGCGTGGCTGCGCCGGGTGCTGCAGCAGTGTGCCACGCGCGTGGTTGCGATTTCCCAATTTGATGCTGCGCAGCTTGGCGATGGAGTCGCAGCGACGGTCATTCACAATTTCGTGGACTTCGCAGTATTCTCGCGCGGGATTGACCCGGTGGCGGCACGGGCCCACTTGCAACTATCGAGTGCGCAGCACGTGGTGCTGATGCTGGGCGGGTGTTCGCGCGCCAAAGGCACACTGCCGTTTATGCTGGCATATGCCAGCTTGCGGCGGCGCGTACCCAATGCTGTGCTGGTGATTGCCGGCGCAAAGCCGGAGGTGGGTGCCGCTGACTGGCTGTCCGCTCTTGCCAAGCGCATTACTGGATCGGACCGCTACGCACGCAAAGTGATGGCAGCAGCTGGGGCCGGCATTGCCCAGCGCGGCATTCGATTTATTGGAGTGCGCAGTGATGTGCCGCAGCTGCTGGCGGCCAGTGATGTGGTTGTCTTTCCATCGATTGTGCCGCACTTTGCCCGGCCGCTGATAGAGGCAGCGGCGATGGCGAAGCCCGTGGTGGCATCTGATCTGGGCGGGCCGCGCGAGTTGGTGGTGCACGGTTCCACCGGGCTGCTCGTGGCACCAGATAATCCGGACGATCTTGCAAATGCACTGGCAGAGGTATTGCAAGACCCCAAGTTGGCGGCACGCATGGGGTCAGCCGGGTTTGAGCGCGCCCGGCAATTATTTGACGCTCAGGCAAACGCCGCGCGGACCTTTGCGCTGTATGCCGAAATTTTCCCAGCAGGTGCGGCGTGATCTCCGCACAAGCCTTACGCCACTTTTGGGGCCGGGTGCGAGCCATTCCGCTGCGCGCATATCCGCGCGTGTTGCGCCAACGGCTGCGCCAAGCTCAGTGGCGCTGGAGTGCACCGAATGTGCCGCCGCGCGTCACTGACGCGGAGCTTGTGCGGGTGTTTGCAGTGGCGCATGTGAACGAGTTGGTGGCACATTTTGATCAGCGCGGTGTGCGCTTTTTCTTCGACCGCCCGGCTGCCGGGCGTGCGGGTGCGGTGGTGGGCACTGTGCCAGCCGCACGCAGCCGGCTGCTTGCGCGCGGCGCGGAGGTGTTAGCGCATCGGATTGACGTGCTGGGCTCTGGCCCGGTGCAATGTGGCGCGCAATTGCCGTGGCGGCGCGATGTTAAGTCCGGCCATGAATGGCCTTGTGTGCACTTCACCCGGTTGACGATTGTGGATCCACAGGCTGGCTTTGATATCAAAGTTCCGTGGGAGCTGAGCCGCTTCCATCACGCAGTTACGCTGGGCCAATGTTTTGCGCTCAGCGGCGATGACAAATATGCGCGCGAGTTTGTGGTGCAGCTGCAGGACTGGTGGGCGAATAACCCGCCGGAGTTCGGCCCGAATTGGGCCAACGCCATGGAAGCTTCGATCCGCGCTGCCAATTTGATTTGGGCATTTGAGCTTTTGCGGGACAGCGCTGCGGTGGACAGTGCGTTTGTGGTTGAGTTTTTGCGTTCAATGGTTGAGCATGGCCGCTATATTCAAGCGCATTTGGAGGCGGGCTGGCCGGGTTCGAATCACTATCTGGCAGATCTGTGCGGACTGGTTTGGCTGGGCACTTACTGTGCGCCACGCGCTGGCGCCGAGGTGTGGTGGCTTCCAATGGCACTGGCACTTTTAGAGCGTGAGCTGCCAGTTCAGGTCAACCCCGATGGCACGAACTATGAGGCGTCAACGAGTTACCACTTGCTGGTCACGGAGATGTTGCTGCATACATCGATACTATTGCGTTTGAACGCTGTGGCACCGGGGCCGCAACTGGCGCGGTTGCTGCCGTTGATGGTTGGTGCACTCGCCGGGCTGATCCGGCCGGATGGGGAGTTGCCGCTGTTTGGTGACTGCGATTCGGGTCGTTGGCTGGCGCTTGAGTCGGACACACTTGATTTGCGGACCGGCCAGGACGCTGTCGGGTTACTGGCGCTTGGTGCTGCGGAGTTTTCGCAGCCGGGCTGGCTGCAGCTGCTCGAAGTGCCACCGCGCATGGAAACTACGCTCTGGGTTCATCGCAATAATTCTAAAGCGGCTGACAAACCTTTTACTGATGGAAGCAGTGCGAACACCGCCACGCTTTGTGCGTTTCCCGATGCTGGCTGGTATGTGTTGCGGGCGGGTGGTCAGTATCTGGCAGTAAATGCGAGCGGCAATGGAGCGGATGGCTGGGGATTTCACGCTCACAATGACGCGCTGAGCTTTGAGCTGTGCGCGGGCCTGCGCCCGTTTCTGGTGGACCCCGGAAGTTTTGTTTATACGGGAAGTTTTGCTGCGCGCAATAGGTTTCGCGCGACTGCGATGCACAGCACAGTGCGCATTCACGGGCGCGAGATCAATCGCATTCCTGCAGCAGATTTGTTCCGGTTGGAAAATGATACAAGTCTGGCGGTGGAGCAACTAAGTGGAGATGGTGCGGCGCGCGTAATGCAAGTAACGCGAAGATCGCAGGTTGGTGCGCGGTTAGAAGACGTGCATAGGCGCCGGTTTGAGTGGCTGCCTGAGTTCGGCGGGTGGCTGATTGCGGATGAATGGAGCGGTGGAGGCGAGGCTGCCGCCGGCGAGGTGTTTTTCCATTTTGCCGGATTGCCGGTAATGGTGGATGGCGTGGTGGTGCGCACAATGTGCGAGTCCGGCCCTAATCTGGCGCTAATTCTATGCAATGCCTCCGACGTGGAGCACAAGGCCACAATCGAAATGGGCTCCACGGGTTATCGCTACGGCAGTCTGGCGCCAGCGCCAGTTGTCCGTTACGCGGTATCCGGCCATGCGTTCGCGGTCGTCGCTTGTGTTTATAATGCCCATGAAGACTTTGAAGTGCTGCGAAAAAATATAGCAGCGCGTACTTGGCTGCCTGTTCCTACTGCGCTAAGCACCAAACAAAATATTTAATATGGCAGACAAACTAAAACAGGCGCTGCGCCTCTGGAAAGCGTTTGGCCAGGCAATCGGGGACTTTGTTGCGCGGGTTGTGCTCACGATCTTTTATTTCACCATTTTTTCGCCGTTCGGTGTGGCGGCCCGCTTGTTTGGTAATTCGTTTGGCGCGGGGGGTGCGTCAAACGTAAGCTTCTGGCAGCAGCGCGCTACCCGCGACAAGAAACTTTCCGATGCGCGGAAGCAGTTCTGATGAACATTCTGGGGATCTCATGCTTTTACCATGACAGTGCTGCCGCAGTGCTGCAGGACGGAGTACTGGTAGCAGCGGCTGAGGAAGAGCGCTTCTCGCGCAAGAAACATGATGCCGGCTATCCGCAACAGGCTGTGCAGTTTTGCCTTGCGCAAGCTGGTATTGATGCCCGCGATTTGGATTATGTTGTGTTTTACGAGAAGCCGTTGCTGAAGTTTGAGCGCATTCTCACCACAGCGCTGGGCACATTTCCAAAATCTGCGGGTGTCTTCCGCGAGGCTATGCTCGCGTGGTTCAATGAGAAGTTGTGGATCAAGGGGCAGCTGCTGGCAAAGTTCACAATCAGTGCGGAGCGCCTGCTGTTTGTGGAGCATCACCTGTCGCACGCCGCGAGTGCATTCTTTGCATCGCCATTTCGCGAAGCGGCTGTGCTTACGGTGGACGGAGTGGGCGAGTGGACCACGACCACTCTCGGGACGGCAACTGCGGACTGGGACGGCACTGGCCGCAACTCGATTGAGCTGTTCAGCGAGATCAAGTTCCCGCACTCACTGGGATTGCTTTATTCAGCGTTTACTGCACTGCTGGGGTTTGAGGTAAATGAGGGCGAGTACAAAGTGATGGGCATGGCGCCCTATGGCCGGCCGACGCGCGTGGAGGACGTGCACAAGGTGTTCAGGGTAGCGGGTGATGGCAGCTTTGAGATGAATATGGATTACTTTTGTTTTCATCACTCTACCTCGCGCACTTATAACCAGCGCTTTGCGGATTTGTTTGGCGGTACGCGCAAACGCAATGACGAATTCTTTACGCGCACTACCCACCCGCGCGCCGATCATCCGCGGTGGGATGCGGCACAGGCGGAAGTTAATCAGAGTTATGCGGACATTGCGGCCAGCATTCAATCGGTTACTGAAGAGACTCTGCTAAAGATGGCCCGCCATCTGCACGAGCAGACCGGCCAGAAGCATTTGTGCCTGGCGGGCGGAGTGGCGCTGAACAGTGTTGCCAATGGAAGGCTGCTGCGTGAGCTTCCATTTGAGCAGATTTTTATTCAGCCGGCTGCGGGCGACTCTGGTGGCGCGCTGGGCGCAGCGCTTTTTGCGCAGCATGTGCTGCTTGGGCAGCCACGCAAGTGGGTGCAGGAACACGCCTACCTTGGCAAAGGCTACAACGCCGATGAAGTGCGTGCGGCGCTTGATACCGCGGGGGTGGCGTACACGCATGTGCCGGATCAAGAGCGCATGGCGCGGCAAATGGCTGAGGATCTGCTGGCCGGCCGGGTACTGGGCATTTCGCAGGGGCGCTTTGAATGGGGTCCGCGGGCGCTTGGAAACCGCTCGATCGTGGCCGATCCGCGCCGCGAAGAGATGAAGGAAGAGGTGAACACAAAAATCAAATTTCGCGAGCCATTCCGGCCTTTCGCCCCGGCGATCCTTGAAGAGCGTGCGCCGGAGTATTTTGACGATTGCGACTCGCCTGAGCGCCACTATCCGCTGCGCTATATGCTTATGGTCTACAATACTAGAGCGGACAAGCGCGCGTTGGTCCCGGCTGTGAGCCACATGGGCACGGGCCGGTTGCAAACGGTGCGGCGCGAGTGGAACCCGCTTTATCACCGCATGATTGAGCTATTTGCAAACGAGACCGGCGTGCCTATGATCATGAATACCTCGTTCAACCTGCGCGGCGAGCCGATTGTGAATACGCCGGCCAATGCGCTTAGTACCTTTGGGAGGAGCGGCTTGGACACCCTGTACATTGGCGATTTCATTGTAAGAAAATAGGAGCAAGAAGGGTGCGCGCATTTTTCAAGACGATGCTAAACAACGCCGGTGTGGTTGGCGAGTTTGTTTCATTTTTGTGGCAGCAGCGCTTGTTCTGGATGATCCCGATGGTGGTTGTATTATTGCTGTTTGGGATGCTGATCATTTTTGCCTCGGCATCCGGCGTGGGGCCGTTTGTCTACACTCTTTTTTAGGTGGTAGGCGCATTCGATTGCTCTAGTTGTGGGCGGGACGTGCCGATGGTTTGGGCGCTTGCAGCATAGCTCGTTGCTACCCGACTTTTTGCGCAGCTAAGTTGGTGAATTAGTGCTTCAAGTATTTTTCGACGGTACCGGTAAGCTGCACGTGGAAGATGTGCCGGCGCCAGTTTGCAGCAGCGGACGGGTGCTGGTGCAGGTGCACAGCAGCGTCATCTCGGCCGGCACAGAGGCTGCGTCACTTGCCGGTGGCGGCAGCCTGCTGCGCCAGGCGCTGCGCCGGCCAGACTTGGTGCAGCGCACGCTGAAGTACGCCGCGCAGCAAGGGGCTGCGGCCGCGGTCGCACTAGTGCAGGGTGCATCCGAGAATTGGTTTCCCACCGGATACAGTGCAGCTGGCACAATCGTGGAGGTGGGTGATGGCATTACCGGCTTTGCGGTGGGCGACCGCGTGGCATGCGCCGGCGCCGGGTTTGCCAACCATGCTGAATTCATCTCGGTGCCGCAGAACCTTTGCGTGAAAATTGCTGCGCAGCTTTCGTTTCAACAAGCTGCTTTTACAACGCTGGGCGCTGTGGCGCTGCATGCTGTGCGGCGGGCTGAACCCACGCTTGGCGAGACGATAGTAGTTGTTGGCAGTGGCCTGATCGGACTGCTGGCTGCCCAGCTGCTGCGCAACAATGGCTGCCGGGTCATCTGCACAGATCTGGCGCCGGAACGCCTGGCGCTGGCGAGCTCTTTCGGCGCGACGCCCTTGCAGGCAGCTGGCGGCGATCTGGTGCGCCGCGTGCACGCACTAACTGACGAATTGGGCGCTGATGCCGTGATGCTGTGTGCCGGCAGCAAGTCCTCGCAGTTGGTGAACCAGGCATTTGAGATGTGCCGCGAACGCGGCAGGGTTGTAGTGGTTGGCGCGGTCGGGCTGGATCTGGAACGCAACGCCATGTACCGCAAGGAAATTGATCTGCGCATCTCGCGCAGCTATGGGCCGGGGCGCTATGACAGCGAGTATGAAGAGCAGGGCACCACGTACCCGGTGGGATACGTGCGCTGGACAGAGACGCGCAATTTGCAAATGATTGTTGACCTGCTGGCGGCGGGTACGCTTGATGTGCAGCCGCTCGTAAGTGCGGAGTATGCCGTAAGTGAAGCCGCAGCTGCGTACGGGCGCATTACCAGTGGTGATGCAGCGGCGGTTGGCGTGCTACTCTCGTACCCGCAAAGTGATCCGGTGCGTGCTCCGCAGCGCGTGTGGCAGCCCGCTGTAGTGCCGCAGTTGCGCCCGGGTCAGGTGGGGCTGGTATTGGTTGGCAGTGGCCAGTTTGCACGCTTGATGCATGTTCCGAACTTGAAAGCGTTGCAAGGCGAAGTGATTGTGCGTGGTGTTGTGAGCGCTACGGGTGGCAATGCACGCCAGACGGCGCAGGCACTGCGCGCCGGCAGCGCTACGACAGATTTGGCGGCAGCGCTCGCATTGCCGGGCGTGGATGCTGTGCTGATCGCCACGCGCCACAATTTGCATGCTGCCCAAAGCATTCAAGCGCTGCGCGCAGGCAAGCATGTCTTTGTGGAGAAGCCGCTGGGCCTTGACGCCGGCGAGTGCCGGGCTGTGCTGGCCGAAGCGGAGTCTGCGGCTTTGCTTTGCGCTGTGGGCTTCAACCGGCGCTTTAGTGTGCTGGCGATTGCACTTAAAGAATCACTCGACAAGACCGTTGGACCCAAGCAGCTTTCGTACCGTGTGAATGCGGGTGCGTTACCCGCTGATCATTGGCTGTTGACCCCGGCCATCGGGGGCGGCCGGCTGGTGGGCGAGGGCTGCCACTTTTTTGACATGCTGTGCTGGCTGTGCGGCTCTGAGCCGGTATCAGTGGCAGCGCAATCTGTGGGTGCGACTGCGGATGATGTGGCTTGTACGCTCAAGTTTCTGGATGGCTCAGTTGCCACATTTGTGTACTCTGCACTTGGGGATGCGCGCGCCGGCAAGGAGCGCATTGAAGTGATGGCGGGCGGTGGCCTGGCAATTTTGGAGGACTTCAAGTCATTGGTGGTGTCCGGGATGCCGGGCCGCTCGCGGCGCCTCAGGGTTGCAGACAAGGGGCACCGTGCGCTGCTGCGCCACTTCCTCAATGCAGTGCGCGGGCGGGAGCCCTTGCGGGTATCGGCCCGCGATGGCTTGCGCGCTGCACTGTGTGCAGATGCAGCGCAGCGCGCGCTTGCAATCCGCGCCACGGAGAATATCGAAGCCGCCTGAGCGTTGCAGCCGCATAATTCCAGCGCAAACGCACATGGTAGACTCGTCGCTCAGGCAGCGCGGGTGATCACTGGGCACAACATCGTAATTCTTTCCACGCAGGACTGGGACGCACTGCCCACTAGAAAACACCATTGGGCGCGCCGCTTTGCGCGGCAGGGTAATCAGGTTTTGTACATCGAACAACAGATGCACTGGCTGGGCTGGCTGGTGGACCTGCGCCGCCAGCTGGGGCGTGCTGTGCGCTGGGCGGCCGGGCCGCGCCAGGTTGAAGAGCGCCTGTGGGTGTACACCCTGCCCATCGTGTTGCCTTTTTTCCAAATGGCCGGGTTTATCAATCGGCTCAATAACAGCTTGCTTCTGCCATTATTGCGCAGCGTGCTGCGGCGGCTTGGCTTTGGCAATGTGTTGTTGTTTGCTTACACACCCCACTGCGGCGGCCTGATCGGACGGCTGCAAGAGCGCCTGAGCGTATATGAATGCGTGGACGAGTTTGCCGCCGTGCGCGGGCTGGTATATGCGCCCACACTTGCGGCACTCGAGCGTGAAGTGCTGGCAGAAGCCGGCCTCACGATCGTGACGCACACGCATTTGCTTGCGCGCCGGCAGGCGCTGGCGCAGCGCATCTGTGTTGTGCCCAACGGCGCGGATCTGGATCACTTTGCCACAGCCGGGGAACCAGGCGCGCCCGTGGCGGCTGCAGTGGCAGCGCTGCCGCGGCCGGTGGTCGGATTTCATGGCTGGATTCAATATTGGGTGGATTTCGATTTGATTGCGCATGCCGCGCGCTGCCATCCGGAATGGTCGTTTGCCCTAGTGGGGCCGGTGGAGCCGCTGGCGCGCGTGGATAAAGTGCGCGGTCTTTCCAACGTGCACTTCCTCGGGCGCCATATCTATCAAGACATGCCAAGTGTGGTGGCCGGCTTTGATGTGTGCATCAATCCCTTTGTTTTGAATGAGCTTGCCGATGCGGTAAGCCCGATAAAGCTGTATGAGTACCTTGCGTCTGGCAAGCCGGTTGTTTCTGTGGACATGCCCGCTGCGCAGGAATTTCGCGAATTGATTCCGCTTACGCGCACGCCGGAGCAGTTTGTAGCTGCGCTGGAGCAGCTGCTGGCTCCGGCTGCCAACGGCAGCAGCGCGGCACGGGCTGTTGCCCGCAAGCAGGCTGTAGCCGGCCATTCGTGGGCGGCCCGCTTTGCACAAATGGAAGCGCAGGTGGAGCCGCTGCTGGCGGCGGGCCAACCCGCTTAACTTTTATAATGAGCATACTACCGCCCAACCAGCGCCTGCTGGTGATTGTGCCCGCGTTCAACGAAGAAGCCAGCTTGGCGCGTGTGATTGCGGAGCTGCGCGGTGCGCTGCCCGGCGTGCGCGTGGCGGTGATCAATGATGGCTCGCACGATGCGACCCAGCAAGTGGCGCACGACGCAGGTGCACAAGTTATAAACCTGCCGTACAACCTGGGCATTGGCGCTGCTGTGCAAACCGGTTTTATTGTGGCGGATGAGGAGGGCTTTGATTTTGCGGTACAGGTGGACGGCGATGGCCAGCATGATGCCCGCGAGATTGGCCGGCTGTTGCAGCCGCTGATTGATGGAACTGCGGATGTGGTGGTGGGTTCGCGTTATCTGGAGGGCCCGGGCTATGTTTCATCCACGATGCGCCGCACTGGTATTCGAATTTTGGCGGCGTGCATTACGGTGCTTACCGGGCAGCGCTGCACGGATGCCACTTCTGGGTTTCGCGCTGCCAACCGGCGCGCGATTAAGTTGTGTGCAATGTACTATCCGCCGGATTATCCCGAGCCCGAGTCGCTAGTTGTGTTTCGCAAGCTCGGCATTCGCACCCGGGAGGTGCCTGTGAGCATGCGCGCGCGCACGGGCGGCAAAAGCTCCATTACAGCGGCGCGCTCCGGTTACTACATGCTCAAGGTGCTGCTTGCAATTGGCGTAATGATGCTGCGGCGTGCGCCGCGGCTGCGGGAGGTGTGAACCATGCTCGGTGATCGATTGACGGCTTTTATTTTTTCGATGGCGCTGGCGCTGCTGCTGCTGGTATTGGAGCTGGTGCGGCGGCGGCTGCTGGCCGAGCGCTACTCGCTGCTCTGGCTGGCCATGGCGCTGGCCGTGCTGTTGCTGGCTGCTGCGCGCCCAATGGTGGACCGGATGGCGGCATTGGTTGGCATTTCCTATCCGCCCTCTGCCCTCTTTGTGGCTGGCTTTGGCGCGGTGCTGGTGTTGATGCTGTATCTCTCGGCGGTGATCACAAAACTCAGCCGCCAAAACCGGATTGCAGCCCAGCGCATTGGCTTGCTTGATTCGCGGTTGCGCGAGCTGGAACGCCCGCGCACGCAGCAACCGTAGGGTTGCCCGCCGGGCCCGCAGGCGCAGCGCGTTTGCAGGCGCGGTGCTTTGCAGCCGGCGCGTAAATTATTTATGCCCATTGGTGCAAGCCCGGCGAGCCAGCGCACGCTAAGTGTGTGGTGGTGGATTGCAGTCGCAGTTGCGCTGCGGCTGGCGTGGGTGTTGTTGGCCAACCCCAACCCCCGTCTGGCCGGCGGTGACGGCCCTTTCTATTTGCATCTCGGCAACCAGATTGCACGTGGCAATGGCATGCAGTTCAATGACGTGCCAATGGCAGTGGTCGGGCCGGTCTACCCCACATACATTGCGGCCTTGCAGTGGCTGGTGGGCGAAGCGCTTGTTCAAGAGACAGCGCGGGTGGGGCAGGCGCTGCTGAGTGCGGTGCTGGCTTTGGTGCTCTACGCAATCGGCTGCCGGTTGCATAGCAGCGCTGCCGGCCTGTGGGCTGCGGGCCTGTTTGCGCTTGACCTGCGCTTCATTGTGGAAACGGGCGCCATCTCCACCGAGACAGTGTTCAGCCTGATGCTGATGTTGACAGTGCTGGCGTACCTGCACGCGCATGGACGCGCCAAACCGGCATGGTGGCTGCTGGCCGGAATGCTGGCCGGGCTTACAACGCTGACGCGGGCGGTGGCGCAGTTGCTGCCGTTTGTGCTGCTGGCGCACATCTGGCTGCAGCGCCGGCCGCGCGCTGCCGGCCGGCACCAACTGCTGCTGCTGGCGGGCTTTGCAATCGCGGTTGCACCGTGGGTTGCGCGCAATTGGCTGGTGTTTGGGTCGCCATCAATTGGCGAAGGCGGCGCAGCGCATTTTTGGCTAGGGGCGACCGGCACCGGCATGTGGACGGGCAACGAGCAGATGATGACAGATGTGGAACGGTTGCGTATTGCGCCGGGATCAGCGCAGTTTGCGTATCTTTCAGATGCGTTCAAAACTATATTCAGCAATCCGGCCCGGTACGTTGGGTTGCGCATGCAGCGCACGCTGGGTGCGTACGCGCAGCCGTTTGGCACGGTGGCCGTGGGCGGCGTATTCGGGGACATAAGCCTCAAGGCGGCTGCTGGCACTTGGGGCACGGCGGTTGCCATGCTGGGTTATCCGGTTTTCTGGCTTAAGCTGTGGATGTATGTTTGGCACTTTGGCAGCGTGCTGCTGGCGGTGGCATGCGTTGTGCGTTACCGGCGCACGCCAGCCGTTTGGCTGCTGCCGCTGCTGGTGATCGGGTACGTGAGCGGACTGTATGCATTGCTTACAATTATTCCGCGCTACCTGTTCCCAATCATGCCGCTCTACATGGTGTTGGCAGCAGTATTTTTGGCAGCACCGCCCGCGGCAGTGGCGACGGGGATGGACAACTAATGCGGATCCTGCACGTTGCCAAGGTAACCGGGATTGCAGGCGCCGAAAACCACCTGCTGGTTTTGCTGCCGGCATTGCGTGCTTTGGGCGTGGATGCGGAGGTTGTGCTGCTGCAGGAACCTGGCCGGCCGATTGCGCAGCTTGTGCGGGCATTTCTTGCAGCGGGCGTGCCAACTTATGAGCTGGCGATCAACATGGATATCGACCCGTGGTTGGTGGGGCGTTTGGCGCGGCTTGTGCGCAGCCGTGAACCGCACGGAGTGCATACGCACGGTGTGCATGCGGATTTGTACGGTCGGCTATCCCTGCGGGGACTGGATCACATACTACTGCTGCAATCGCGCCACAATGATGATCGCTTCCGGCGTTTGTGGGTTATGCGTTTGCTCAACCAGTGGCTGGCGGAGCGCTGCGCCAGCATTGTTGCCATCTCTGATGCTGTGCGCGAGTTTGTGAGCATCGTTGAAGGCATCCCGCCGCAGAAAGTGCAGCGCATTTACTATGGATTGGATGCAGCGCCTGCGCCGCAAAATGTGGCGGACTTGCGCGCGGAGCTTGGCTGGACTGGTGCGCCACTGGTGGGCTTTGTGGGCCGGCTGACTGGCCAGAAAGGCGTGTCTGTGCTGCTTAACGCTTTTGCAAACGTGCTCAGCGCCCTGCCAACCGCGCGTTTGTTGTTGATTGGCGACGGCCCACAGCGCGCCAAGCTGGAGGCGCTGGCGCGAGAATTGCAAATTGCAACCGCTGTGCATTTTGCGGGCTGGCGGGCAGACGCGCAGGCGCAACTGGCCACGCTTAACGTGATTGCGATTCCGTCTTTGTGGGAAGGCTTTGGGTTGGTGACCTTGGAGGCGATGCTGGCTGGAGTTGCGGTGGTTGCCAGCCGGGTGAGTGCGCTGCCGGAAATTGTGCTGGATGGCGAGACGGGCGTGCTGGTGCCGGCAGCCAATGCCGCCAAGCTGGCTGCCTCCTTGTTGGCGCTGCTGCAGGATCCGCAGCACGCAACGCAGCTCGGGAAAAACGGACGTGTTCGCGCTGCCGGATTATTTACAGTAAACCAAATGGCAGCCCAGCATGCGGCTCTTTATAAATCCCTCGCAGCGCCGGTTACGGTTGTTGACCGCGCGGGTAGCTGATAATGGCGTGCGGCACAAGGTTTCCGGATCAAAAGGAGTAGGCGTGTGACAAGATATTTGGTGACCGGGGGAGCTGGCTTCATTGGCTCCAACATTGTGGAGGAGCTGGTGCGGCGTGGCGCTACGGTGCGCGTGGCGGATAATTTTTCAACGGGCCGCATAGAGAATTTGAGCGGGCTTGTGGACCGCGTGGAGCTAATGACGGGCGACCTGGCGGAGCTGGATTTTGCGCGGCATGCCCTGCGCGATGTTGACTTTGTGATGCACTTGGCTGCAATCCCGAGCGTGCCGCGATCGGTTGCGGATCCGCTGGCGAACAACCGCGCCGGGGTGGTTGCCACGCTCAACGTGCTGGTGGCTGCGCGCGATGCCGGCGTGAAGCGCATGACCTTCGCATCGTCATCCTCCATTTATGGCGAGGCGCAGGACGCCAACGCCAAGAGCGAGGCGATGCTGCCGGCACCGCTTTCGCCGTATGGCGTGAGCAAGCTGGCAGCGGAGCAGTACTGCATGTCCTTCCACGCAGTCTATGGCTTTGAAGCTGTGGCGCTGCGCTACTTCAATGTTTTTGGGCCGCGCCAAAATCCGGATTCGGAATATGCGGCGGTCATTCCGCGGTTTGTGATGTGCGCGCTGGAGCGCAAAGCTGCCACCGTCTTTGGCGACGGCGAACAAACGCGGGACTTTACTTTTGTCGGGAATATTGTGGCAGCCAACCTGCATGCGTTGACGCATCCGGCTGCACCGGGGCAAATATTTAATATCGCGATGGGCACGCCACACACGCTGAATGAAGTGCTGCAAATGCTGCGTGAGATTACCGCCAATCATGTGGCGGCGCAGCATACTGCCGGCCGGGTGGGTGACATTCGCCATTCCTGCGCGGATGTGGAGAAGGCGCGCCAAGTGCTGCAGTTCACGCCGTCCATCAGTTTTCGAGAGGGTTTGGAAAGAGCGACTGCGTGGTACCGGGCGCAGGCTGCCTAGCCTGCCATGCGGCGCGTCAAGATTCTGCGGGTGATTGCGCGCCTTAATATTGGCGGGCCGGCCGTGCATGTCATCAACCTGTGCGCCGGCATGGACCCGCAGCGTTTTGAGACAACGCTGGTGTGCGGCGGCGTGGGCCAGCATGAAGGCGACATGGGATATCTGGCTGCGGCAGTGGGTGTGCGCCCGGTGTTGATGCCCGCGCTGCAGCGTGCGATTGCGCCGGCGGCAGATCTGGCGGCGCTGTGGCAGTTATACAAGCTGATGCGGCGTATCCGGCCTGAGATTGTGGACACGCATACCTTTAAGGCGGGCGCGCTGGGGCGCGTGGCGGCTTGGCTGGCCGGGGTTCCCGTGCGCGTGCACACTTTCCATGGCCATGTGTTCCAAGGCTACGGCGGCGGGCTGCAATCTGCGCTGATAGTGATGCTTGAGCGCGTGCTTGGCTGGCTGACGACGCGCGTCTTTGGCGTTAGCCGGCTGGTGAACGCGGACCTGCTGGCGCGGCGCATTGTTCCGGAATCAAAGCTGCAGGTCTTTCCGGTGGTGCTGGATCTTGCGCCATTTGCAAACACTATGGTGCGCGGCGCTTTTCGCGCCGAGCTAGGCATTGCTACGGGTATTGCGTTGGTTGGCAACATTGGCCGGCTGGTTCCAATCAAGAATCAAGCGCTGTTTCTTGAGATTGCCGCGTTTTTGGTGCAACGCGGCTTTGGCGGAAGGTTTGTAATTGTGGGCGATGGCGAATCGCGCGCTGAGCTCGAGCTGCAGGCGCGAGTCCTGCAACTAGCTGATCGGATATACTTTTGCGGCTGGCGACGCGATCTTGCCGGCGTCCTCGCGGATTTAGACGTGATGGTAAACACATCGTTGAATGAAGGTACCCCAGTGGCAATAATCGAGGCGATGGCTGCCCGCGTGCCCGTAGTGGCTACTGCGGTTGGAGGCGTGCCGGATCTTGTGATCCACGGCAGCACTGGGTTTCTTATGCCGGCAGACAACGCGGAGGCATGTGCCGATGTAGTTGAAATAGCGCTGCGGGCTGACCCAGCGCTGCTGGATCGCGCCCAGCAATTCGCGCTGGAAACTTATGACCTGCAGCGCAGCTTGCATCGCGCTGAAGCACTTTACCGCTCCCTGCTGCCAAACGCATCATGACTCCCTTGCGCCCGCTGCTGCAGTATGTGATTGTGGCTGCCGCTGCAGCGCTGATAGCGTTTCTGGGCACGCCGGTCACCTTGATCATTGCGCGCCACCTGGGCTTCACCGACCAGCCCAAGCCGCACAAGTTTCACTTTACTCCCGTGCCGTTGCTGGGTGGCGTTGCCATCTGGGCGGGCTTCATTGGCGGCTTGATGGTGTGGGGCGGTGCGCCGGAGTTTTTCGAGCTGGCTGCCATCATGGCTGGTGGGACCGCGGTTGCTATTCTGGGGTTGATTGACGATCGTATGAACCTCAGCCCGCGCGCCAAGCTGCTGGGCCAGACTGCGGCGGCGGTTGCGGTTGGCGTGGGCGGCATTCATGTGCAGCTCTTTGCGCAGCCGTTTTTAAATTTGGCGCTGACTGTGATTTGGATTGTTGTCATTACCAACGCCATGAACCTGCAGGACAACATGGACGGCTTGGCAGCCGGCGTGGCAGCGGCAGCCGCAGGCAGCTTCTTGCTGCTGGCAGTGCTCAACGGGCAGGTGCTGGTGGCGGGCCTGGCCGCCACAATTCTGGGAGCGTGCCTCGGCTTTTTGTTCTACAACTTTCAACCGGCCGTCACCTTCATGGGCGACACCGGCTCGATGCTGCTCGGATTCTCGCTTGCGGTGCTGGGCATCAAGCTTAGCTTCGACGGCTTGCACACGGATCAAAGCTGGCTGGTGCCGGTGCTGGTGCTGGGCCTGCCGTTGTTTGATGTGGCGCTGGTGGTCTTTTCGCGCTGGCGGCGTGGCGTGCCGTGGTGGCGTGGCGGGGTTGATCACACTTCACACCGATTGGTGCAGATGGGCCTCAGCCATCGCCGCGCAGTGATTGCGCTGTATGTTGTAACGGCCGTGCTGGGCTTGCTGGCGACGGCGGTGGCTTACGTGGTCACACGCCCGCTGACGTGGGCGCTGGCGCTGTCACTGGGCGGTGTTGCGCTGCTGTTGATTTATTTGCTTGAGCATTTGTGGCCCGGTGCGCAGCCCGGTGCGTGGCGGGTGAACTTGCGGGTAGCCGTGATTGGCGGCGGCGCGGAGCTGTTGCCGGTGCTGGAGGCGTGTGTCACGCTGGGGCGGCACGTGGCCGTGCTGCTTACTCCCGCCGGAATGAATGCGCACGGCTGGCGTGATTTCGACAGTGAGCGCCTGCAGCAGCTTGCAGTGCGTTTGAGCGAGGCACCGTCTGCTGCGCAGCTATTGGTGCAGTCAGCCCGCCCGTTGGGCAGCTCGCTGCGCGACCAGTGCGAAGTACTGAATACTGCGCTGCGCCTGCGCGGCCGGCTGTTGGCCAATCAGCTTGCCGGCAGTGCAGCCGGGCCCATGCTGACAGCTAGTGCGGATGCCATGCAAGCGCTGCAGGAAACCGATCTGATTGTGATCGCCGGCGACCTGCATGAGAACGTGCTGGCTACGCTCAGCCTGCCGGAAGTGGCGCGGGAGCTGCGCCGCTCCAAGCGCCCGCGCGTGCTGGTGCATGCAAACCCGCGGGCTGCGCTTGCGCTGCTCAAAGCGGCAGGGGTTGCAGATGTGGTCACACATGCGGTGGCCCCCGGGCAGCTGGACGGGCTGTGGTACTCGGTGACGGATGTGGCCGACAGCGCACAGGTGGCGCAGGCGCTGCATGTAATTTGGGTGGAGTGCACTAAGGTGCGTGGCACGCCGCAGCCGCTGGCAGGCTGGGCGCTTGGATAGCTGGATAACAGCGCGGCGCCTGACGGCAGCCGACTATCTGGCGGGGCTGGCAGTCTTTGGCCTGCTCTTCGCCATCTACTTCTTCACGGCTTCGCTGCGCTTCGAAACCGGCGACGAACTTTTCATGTACGACACTGCGGTCGGCTTTAGCCGCCGTGGCAGTGTGCTGCGCAGCATGACCGCCGATATGGATTGGCCGGGCGAAACTTATGTGGAGCCGGCACAGCCTGTGCTTGCGGTGCCGCTGATCTGGCTGGCAGATAGAAGTGACCGCATTGGCAACGCCCACGCAGCGCTCCTTTTCAACCCGCTGGTAACCGCTGCCACCGCAGTGGTGTTGCTGCTTTACGTGCGCCGCCTGGGTTACGGCGCGCCTGCAGCCGTGTTCACTGCGCTGCTCTTTGGCTTGACCACAATCGCCTGGCCCTACACCAAAACCTTTCACCGCGAACCACTCTGTGCGCTAGGCTTGCTTGTGGCGGCTTATGGCTTGCTGCGCTGGCGGCAGAGCTGGGCGGAGCCGGGCGCAGCCGTGCTGCCGTGGCTGGCTCTGGCAATTGTGGGAGCTGTTGCAAGTGTGCTTGCAAAAGAGGCCGGCCTGATTGCCCTGCCGCTGCTATTGTTGATTCCCGTGCTTGGCAGGCGTTTCATGCCGCGCAGCGGCCGGCAACTTGCCGCCACAGGCTTGTTGGCACTGGTACTGTTTGTGGCGGCGGTTGGCGGGCTGTACTACTACATGCGCGTGTTGGGTGCCGGCAGTCCGCGTTTTGATGTCTTCGGCCGCATTGGGCAGGCAATTGCAAACCGCGGGCTGCTGTTTGAGGGCCTAACGGGCCTGCTGCTGAGTCCTGGCAAGGGTGTATTTTGGTATTCACCGGTGTTGCTGCTGGCGCTGCTCGGCCCATGGTATGCCGGCGCCCGCCGCTTTGATGCTGCCTGGCCGCTGCTTTTGCTGCTGGCCTTCTCTGTGGTGTACGCACTTGTGCGCGGCCAAATCTGGTACGGCGGCACAAACTGGGGCGCACGCTACCTTGTGCCTGTGACCCCGTTTCTGATGCTGGGCGTGGCTCCATTTATCGAGCGTGCACTGCGGCCGGAAGCGATTCTATTGCGCCTTGGAGTTGTTGTTGCAGCGCTGGCTGGCCTTGCAGTGCAAGTACCCGCGGTTGCAATCAACCTCCTAGATTTCTATCGCGTGCTGGAGTCCACTGGCATCCCCGGCGCGCCGTGGACGGTTGCAATCTGGATCCCTTACTACTCAGCAATCTTGGGCAACTGGCGGCTGTTGCTGGCAGGCTCGGCGCTGGATTTTGCGTGGGTGGGCGCGTTGGCTTCTGGCGCGGATTGGCAGCTGGCCGCCCTGCTGGTGGCTGCTGCCGTGCTGTCTGGCGCTTTGCTGCGGCGCGCGTTGCGCAAGCCGGCCGGCTTCGTTGAGCTTACGGGATGGAGCGCGGGCATTGTCGTTGCATTGCTTGTGCTCGGCTTTGTGAGTTTGCGGCGCTTGTATCCGGACCAGCGTTATCGCGGCGACAGCGTGTTGCTGCAAGCCATGCGCTCGGCACTTGAAAGCGCGAGTGCAAATTCAGACACCGCTGTCTTCCTCAACAACCGCACCTACTTTGATTTCATGCTCAACTATTTCAAGGGACCAGCTGTGTGGTACACGCTGGAGCTAAATCCCAAGGAGTTGGTTGCGCCTGGGGCGCAGCGCCCGGCCCCCAACACTGATCCGTTTGATATTCTCAACCTCGATGCCTGGACGACCGTCGACTTTTTTGGCCGGCAGCACGCACAGCTGTTTTTGCTGATGGAAAGCGGGCCGTATACGCCCAATGTGACGCGAGCATTGGAGTGGGCCATGAATACCGACATGCACCGGGTGCGGGCGCTGGAGTTTTCAAATGAGGTGCGGCTGTTGGAATTCTCAACGAGCAAGGCGCCGGCGCGGGCAGCGCCGCCGGAATTTACACTTGAATACCGCATGGGAAATAGCCTTGTGCTGCGTGGTTATGATGCCAACCCGCCGGCCGGCCTGGTGAACCCGGGCTCCATCATCAATGTTTCCACGCAATGGCAGGCGGGCGAGAGTGTGCCGGGTGCGCTCGCGATCGGTACTTACTTGATGAACCCGCAGGGGGGCATTGCATTTCAAGACGACAGCGTGCCCGTCGGCGGATTCTGGCCCAGCGCCGATTGGCAGGCTGGTGCAGTGGTGCGCCACAACGTGGCATTTGTGCTGCCCCCAGACCTGCCCCCGGGCCACTACGAAGTGTGGTGCATTGTTTACTCGCAGCAGGATGGCAGCCGTTTGGAGGTCACTGATGCTGCGGGCACCTCTATTCGTGACTATGCGCTGCTCTATAGCGTGGAGATTGCAAGATGAGCGGGGTGGTGCTTGTGACAGGCGCGGCCGGTTTTATTGGCAGCCACGTGTGCGAGGCGTTGCTGGCGCGCGGCGAAACCGTGGCGGGCATTGATAATTTTGACCCGTACTACAGCCCCGCGGAAAAGCGGGCCAACCTCGCTGCCCTGCAAGCCCAGCCGGGTTTTTCCTTCCTTGAATTTGACGTGCGCAATGGGGAAGGCTGGGCGCCCGTGGTTGCGGGCGTTGACCGGATTGTGCATCTGGCAGCGCTCGCCGGTGTGCGCGTTTCGGTGGAACAGCCGCTGGATTATGTGGCTGTCAACGTGGACGGCACGGTGCGCGTACTTGCAGCTGCGGTGCAGGCGGGCGTGCGGCAGCTTGTGCTCGCATCGACCTCATCTGTCTACGGTCAAGGCGCGGAGTTTCCGTTCCGCGAAGACCTGCCAGCGGACCGGCCGCTGGCACCCTACCCAGCCACCAAGCGCGCCGCGGAAATGCTGGCGCATTCTTACCATGTTGCCCACGGGTTGAACGTGAGCGTGTTGCGCTTCTTCAGTGTTTATGGCCCGCGTTGCCGGCCGGATATGATGCCGCGCTTGCTGGCAGAGAGCCTGCTGCACGGCAGTAGTGTGATGCTCTTCGCCGGCGGCCAGATGTGGCGCGATTGGACTTACGTGTCAGATATTGTGGCCGGGGTGCTGGGTGCGCTTGATTCGCCGCGCGGCTATGAGATCTACAATCTCGGCTACGGCACGCCGGTACTGATGGCTGATTTTGTGGCGCACTTGGAGCGGCTGGCAGGGCGCAAGGCGAACGTGCGCTCTATACCCGCACCGGCGAGCGAGGTTGTGCGCACTGGCGCCGACATTGCCAAGGCTGCGGCGCACTTTGGCTATCAGCCGCAGATCTCAGTTGAGGCGGGATTGAAGCTTTTTTGGGACTGGTGTGCAGCGCGATGAACTTCAGCGCAGCACGGGAGCGCTTAGCCAAGCGGGCCCAGAATGTGATCGACCGCGGCTGCCAGATCCGCTACCTTGGCAACGCCGGCGGGCACTGCGCCGGGTTCAGAGCCGCGGCCGGTGCGCACCAGCAGCGCGCGCGTGCCGGCCGCAAGCCCCGCTTGCGCATCCGTAACTGCGTCGCCCACCATCCAGGATTTTGCGAGGTCAAGCTGCAGCTCGCGCGCGGCTTGCAGCAGCAGGCCGGGGCGCGGCTTGCGGCACGCGCAATCCTCGTCCGGCCGGTGCGGGCAAACGTAAACGCCATCAATGCGGGCGCCCGCTTGAACCAGCTGCGTCACAAGCTGCGTGTTGATATGCTGCGCCATCTGGCTGCCCAGCAGGCCGCGCCCGATGGCGGACTGGTTGGTGACAATCACCACTGCGAACGCGCTGCCGGCCAACCGCACCAGAGCGGGCAGCGCGCCGGCAAGCAGTTGCAGTTGCTCCCAAGTGCGGACGTACTGATCGCGGTTCTCATTGATGACGCCGTCACGATCCAGAAAAATTGCTGCGCGCAAAGACTCAGTCATTAGAGTCAAAGTTTAACATGAGCCAATTTAAGCGTATTCTGGTGACGGGTGGGGCGGGCTTCATTGGCTCGCACACGGTTGACCTGCTGCTGCGGCATGGCTACACCGTGCGCGTACTGGACAGCCTTGCTCCTCCAGTGCATCTAGCGGGGCAGCTACCGGCGTACTTTCCGCGCGCGGCAGAATTTATGCAGGGGGATGTGCGCGATAAGGCGGCGTGGGAGCGGGCCCTAGCGGGCATCGATGCGGTGTTTCATCTGGCTGCGTATCAGGATTACCTGCCGGACTTCTCCAAGTTTTTTCATGTGAACGAATTTGCGACGGCGCTGATGTATGAGGTGATTGTTGAGCAGAAGCTGCCGGTGCAGAAGGCGGTTGTGGCGTCTTCGCAAGCTGCTTACGGCGAAGGCAAGTATTTGTGCGCGCAAGACGGCGTGCAGTTTCCGGCGCCGCGCCCCGAAGCGCAATTGCAGCAGCGCCAGTGGGAGCCGCTGTGCCCGGCATGCGGCGGCAGCTTGCAGCTTTTGGACACAGATGAGGCGCGCGTCAACCCGCATAACTCTTATGCGCTGAGCAAATATGGCGGCGAGCAAATTGCGCTGGTACTCGGCCGGCGCTACGGCATTGCGTCTGTTGGCATGCGCTACTCCATTGTGCAGGGCACGCGCCAGTCCTTTCGCAATGCGTACTCCGGTGTGCTGCGCATCTTTGCGATGCAGGTGCTCTCGGGCCAGCAGCCCACGGCGTATGAAGATGGCGCGCAGATCCGCGATTTTGTGAATGTGGACGACGTGGCGCGGGCCAACCTATTGGCGCTGGAGGATGCACGCGCGGATTACGGCGTGTTCAATGTGGGCGGAGACCGGCGCGTTACTGTGAACCAGTTTGCGCGGGTAATGGCAGCGGCGGCTGGCCGCCCGGATCTGGAGCCGCACAGTACCGGTGAGTACCGCTTCGGCGACACCCGCCACATCAGTTCGGATGTTGGTGCGCTGCGGGCGCTGGGTTGGCAGCCGCAGGGGGATATTGAGCGCAGTGTGGGCGCGTACTTGGAGTGGGCGCAACAGCAGCCGGATTTCGGAGACTTTGCGTCAAAGGCGCGCACCTATATGCAGCAAGTGGGCGCGGTGCGGGGCGGCGCGCAAGCGTAAAATTGTGCGGCAAGGTGCAGTGCTGTGCCGACGTGATGAGTGATTGTGAGCTGCGCCGCAGCCACGCGAATTAAGAAAACACTTCAGGAGCCACCATGGATTTCGTTGATAAATACCTTACCGGCCTGGAGGCAGCAATTCATAAATTGTCGCGACAGGATGTTTCGGCGGTGGTGGAGGCGCTGCTGGTGGCATGGCGGGCCGACCGCCAGATCTTTGTCATTGGCAATGGGGGCAGCGCTGCCACTGCGTCGCACATGATGAACGACATTAACAAACTAACAATCTCCCCCGGGAAGCGCCGCTTTCGCGGCATTGCGCTGACAGACAATATGCCGCTGATTACGGCGTGGGGCAACGATGCAGCTTTTGCGGATGTGTTTGCCGAACCTTTGCGCAATCTGATGCGCAAGGGTGATGTGCTTGTTGTGATCTCTGCCAGCGGTAATTCACCAAACCTGTTGGAGGCTGTGCGCGTGGCGCGTGCGGAATTTGGCGCGCAGATCATTGGTTTTACGGGCGATCCGGGTGGCAAGCTGGCGCAGCAGGCACATCTGGTGGTGCGTGTGCCCAGCCCGGAGCTGGGGCATCAGGAGGATGGCCACTTGATCATCAATCACGTGGTTTGCAACGCGCTGGCAGAGCGCATGCGCTTAGAGTGAATGAGCACGAGTGTTTCGCCGGCGCTGTCAGTTGTAATTCCGGCTTTCAATGAGGGCAGCCGGCTGGCACCAACGCTGCAGGCAGTGCTGGAGTATTTGAAGCGCACGCAGTCTGGCTGGGAGCTGCTTGTAGTGGATGACGGCAGCCGCGACGATACGGCTGCAGTGGCAACCGCTGCGCTGGCTGGCGAGCCGGCTGCGCGTGTAATCAGCTATCAGCCCAACCGCGGCAAGGGTTTTGCAGTGCGCACCGGTGTGCTTGCAGCGCGTGGCGGCTGGGTGGTGTTTCTGGATGCGGATCTCTCCACGCCGGTGGCAGAGATTGCACCAGCGCTAACTTTGCTACGGGCGGGGCATGACATGGTGGTTGGCTCGCGCGGGCATCCGGACGCGCGCATCTCGCGCCGGCCGCCATTGCTGCGCCGCATTGCGTCGCGCTTCTTTGATGGTGTGCGCAACTTGCTGGTGGGCTTGGCGGAGTTTTATGACACGCAGTGCGGGTTTAAGGCGTACCGGCGCGCAGCGCTTGCGCCGTTGTTCGAGCGGGCGGTGATTGACCGCTTCATGTTTGATGTGGAGATTTTGTATCTGGCGCGCCGCAGCCGGTTGAAGATTGTGGAGACTCCCGTGGCTTGGGCGGATGCGCCGGGCAGTACAGTTCGATTCTGGCCGGGCTTGTATCAGATGTTCCGTGACCTGCTGCGCATCCGCTGGGTGCACCGCGGCTTTGAAGTAACGCAATAGCTACCGCTGCTGTCCGGCTGGCGCCTGCCAGCTTACCGGCAATTGCTGCCAGTGCTTCAGCAGTGCGGGGTGAGTGAGAACGGTCCGTTAAGCGCCGCGCTACAGTTTGCGCCCCAACAAATCCACCAGCAGCCGAATCGCACCTTCAACATCGCGCATGTCCACCATCTCCGAGGGCGTGTGCCCATAGCGGCACGGAATGGAGATGCACCCGGCAGGCACACCGCTGCGGGCGGTCTGAATGGCACGAGCGTCCGTTGTTCCATGCTCAAGAACTTCCAGCTGGTAAGAAACCTTGGCGTGGTCGCCGGCTGCGCGCAAGCTGCGCACCAAGGCGGGGTCCGCAATCATGCCGGAGTCGCGCAGTTTGATGGCCGGTCCCTTGCCCAGCGCCACTTCCATGGGGCGCGCCTTCGGGGTGTCCCCGGTGCGTGTGACATCCACCACAATTCCAAAGTCCGGGTCGAAGCCAAATGCCGCCACGCCGGCCCCGCGCAGGCCCATCTCCTCTTGCACGCTGAACACAAAAGCCACGGCATGCGGCGTGCTGCGCAGCCGCCGTAGAGTTTCGAGCAGCACAACACAGCCAATGCGGTCATCGAAGCTCTTGGCGATCAAGCGCTCGCCGTTGGCTTCCAGCGGGCGGTCAAAACAGGCGGCATCGCCAATTTTTACGGTGACAGCGCCTGGGTCGCTGGCACCAAGATCGATGTAGAGGTCCTCAAACTTTGGCGCAGTGGAGCTCTCGTGTGGCTCCGCGCCAATAATGCCAACTGCGCCATTGCCAAAGCGCACGCGTGCGCCCACGCACCACGCCGCGCGCACGCCGCCCAGCGGCAGGAAGCGGCAAAAGCCGTGTGCATCAATGTGGCTCACCATCACGCCAATTTCATCCATGTGCGCCATGAGCAATACCCGTGAGCGGTTCTTATCCTTACCGGGTGCGTGCAAGCAGCTTAGATTTCCAAGTGCATCAATTTGCGTTTCGGCGCCCAGTTGCTTCAGATCGGCTTGCAGCAAGCTGCGCACCTCGTCTTCGTTTCCAGAAGGGCCGAAGGCAGTGACATAGCGGTTGATGAGTGAAATCATGGCGTTGGTTCCTGTGGCCGGTGAAATATTCAGGAGCGGGATGAGCGGCGCGGCATGCGCGGCAGTTCGGCGAGTGCGCTGCGTGCGAGCTGCAAGGCAGCGCGCACGTCGCTGAGGCGCACCATAGCTGCTGGCGAGTGAATGTAGCGGCCAGGCACTGAGAGTGCGAGGACGGGAATGCCGCTGCGGCGGCGCTGGATGCCGCCACTGTCGTTGCCGCCGCCGCCCGGCTGGCGGTACTGAAATGGAATGTGGTCGCGGATTGCAATTGCAGCGAAGTGCTGCACGAGTGCGCGCGGGTAAAGCGTGCTACTGTCTGCCAGCGAAAGCGCAGCGCCGTGACCGAGGCGCGTGTTGTAGCGCACATTTTCAGTTTCGCCGGGTAGTGGCGGCAAATCATTTGCGGGCGTAACTTCCAGCACCAGCGCAGCCACTGGATCAATTGCAAAAGCAGCCACTTGGGCGCCGCGCAGCCCCACTTCCTCCTGCACTGTAAACGCAGCGGTGAAGTCAAACTCAAAGCGAGTGCTGCGAAACAACTCAATCAGCAGCGCCACGCCGACGCGGTCATCGAGCGCCTTGCCGCGCAAGCTGCCGCCCAGGTTGCGGAGGCTGGTGGCGAATGTGGCGCGGTCGCCGGGCTGCACAAGTTTGGCGGCTGCCTCGCGGCTGGTGGCGCCGATATCCACGCGCAGCGCATCGAAGGCCACCGGGCGCTTTTCGTCTTCGTCCTTCAACAGGTGCACCGGAGTTGCACCAACTACACCCGGCAGGCGCTGCCGGCCTACCCATAATTGTTTGCCAAGCAGCACGCGCGCGTCCAGGCTGCCCACCGCTTCGATTGCCAGCAGGCCGTCACTGTCGATTGACACAATCATCACGCCCACTTCGTCCATGTGGGCAGCGGCCATAACGCGCTCGCGTCGCCGGCTGGTGCCATTACGGGTGGCCAGCACATTGCCAAGCGCATCCACCTCCAGTTTGTCCGCACTATCTTGCACGGCCTGGAAGACAAGCTGGCGCACAGCCTGCTCGTCCCCTGATACGGCTACGGCTTCCGAGAGCTGCCGGATCAGTGCGGGCAGGCTAGCCGCAGGCTTGGCTGCGCGCTCTGGTTTCATGAGTGCACCTTGAGGCGCTTCCGGAACTTGCCATCCAGTGCCAGCACAAACTTGGCCAGCAGCCGGGCTGCCTGCTCTACATCTGCAATAGCCACAACCTCCACGGGCGTGTGCATATTTCGCAGCGGAATGCTTACCAACCCGCATGGTATGCCGGCGCGGCTCACTTGCAGGGCATAGGCATCTGTGCCGGAGTGCAGCGGCATCACATCCCGGGGGCAGCTGATGGCGTTTTCGGCAGCCACCTCCATCAGAGCTGCGCCCATTTGCGGGTGCAGGTTTGGCCCGAATGAAACGGTTGGCCCTTCGCCCAACTTAAAAGTTTTCCACTCTGGCAGGCCGGGCTGACGGCCGAAGGTAACATCGATGGCAATTGCAGCATCCGGTTGGGCAGCGAATGCGGAGCTGTAAGCGCCGGCAACCCCTTCCTCTTCTTGCACGGTGGCTGCTGCAATCACATCCCATTGCAGCGCCCGCCCGCGAAGGTGCGCGAGGCAGCCAGTGAGCGCGGCCACCGATGCCCGGTTGTCCAGCGCAGGCGCCAGCAGCAAATCCCCGCCAAGGCGCAGGGGTGGCTGCGCGAACACCATCAAGTCCCCAATCTCCACACTGCGCGCGGTCTGCGCGGCACTCAAGCCTAGATCCACCATCAGCTCGCGCACCGGCGTTACCTTGCGTTTTTCATCGGCTGACTGCACATGCGGCGGGCGGGATGTGATGACACCGGGCAGCACTGTGCTGCCGCCGGCGCGTGTGGCGTGCACCTGCACCAGCGCTCCGGGCAGAACGCGCGCATCAATGCCGCCAATCGCTGTAAAAAACAGAAAACTGTCTTGAATGCGCGTCACCAGCATGCCAATGCTGTCCATGTGGGCCGCAAGCAGGATGCGCCCGGCGGGGCGGTGCGCTGCGCGCCGGATGCCCCACAGGCTCCCAATGCGGTCCCCGCTTAGCTCGTCCGCCAGCGGGCGCCACGCCTTGCGCAGCACGTTGCGCACAGGCGCCTCGTGGCCGGAGGGCCCCGCAGTGCGGCACAGGTCCACAAGGTGCGCGGCTAGATCGATGCTATTTCGGGGAGCCATACGGCGCGTGGATGATAGCAGCGCGGCTGCTGCGGTCGCATCACGCTGCGCATGGCTGGCGTATAATCACGGCGTTGGTGACTTATGTAAGTTGCTCCAGCCCGCGCACGGCTCCGTCGCGGGCTGGAGTTTTGTGAGTGCACGTGCTGTTCCCTATTTCCAACTTTTTGTATGCGCTGGCGGCGGGCGGGCTGGCGCTGTTTGGATTCAATGCGCTGGTGCTCACGTGGCGCTATTACGCCACGCGCGCACTGGTCGCGGCGCCGCCAGCCCCGCAAGTTTGGCCAAGCGTAACGGTGCAGCTGCCAATTTTTAATGAGCGCGCGGTGGTGGAGCGCGCGATTGATGCGGCTGCGGGGCTGCAGTACGCACCGGGCCGCCTGTCAATTCAAGTGCTGGATGACTCAACTGATGACACGAGCTCGCTGGCACGGGCGCGGGTGGCGCTGCATTGTGCGCGTGGCGTTGATATTGTGCACCATCACCGCGCGCAGCGCCCCGGGCACAAGGCCGCTGCGCTGGCAGAGGGCCTGCAGCTGACCGGCGCTGACTTTGTGGCCGTGTTTGATGCCGACTTTGTGCCGGCGCCGGACTTCCTGCAGCGGGTGATGCCGCACTTTGCTGACGCGCAAGTTGCTGCGGTACAAACGCGCTGGGCGCATTTAAATGCGGAGCAAAGCTGGCTGACGCGGGCGCAGGCGCTGGCGCTCGATGGGCATTTTGTGGTGGAGCAGGCAGCGCGCAGCCGCAGCGCGCTGTTCTTCAACTTCAATGGCTCGGCCGGCGTCTGGCGTGCCAGCGCAATTGCGGATTCCGGCGGCTGGCAGGCCGACACGATTGCGGAGGACTTGGATTTGTCCTACCGCGCGCAGCTGCGCGGCTGGCAGCTGCGCTACCTGCCACAGGTGGAGTGCGGCGCAGAGGTGCCGTACAGCCTGGCCGGCTTCAAGCGCCAGCAGTTTCGCTGGGCCAAGGGTTCGGTGCAATGCCTGCGCAAGCACTGGCTCATGGTGCTAGCTGATGGCGGATCACTGTGGCGCAAGCTGCAAGCCGGGCTGCATCTGGCTGGTTACCTGGCGCATCCGCTGATGCTTGTGCTGCTAATGGCCAGCCTGCCGCTTGCGCTTGCCGGCGGTTATTCCGGCATCGCGCTGGGAGTATTGGGTGTGGCCGGCTTCGGGCCGCCAGTGATGTGCGCAGTTGCGCAGCGTGCGCTGTATCCGGATCCGTTGCGCCGCTTCGCAATCTTTCCTGCGCTGCTGTTGTTGCAAGTGGGCATGCAGGCCAGCAATGCGCGCGGTGTGCTGGAGGGCCTGCTTGGCCGCAACCCGCGCATGTTTTTGCGCACACCCAAGTCAGGCGCGGTTGGCCGCAAGTTTTCTGGCGGTACATACTACGCGCTGCCTTTGGATTGGACAACGTGGGCTGAACTTTTATTGGGTGCCTATGCATTGTTTGCTGCGGCGGTGGCTGCGCAGCGTGCGCCGGGTATGCTGCCGTTTCTGCTGTTGCTGGCTTTGGGCAACTTGTACACGGCTGCCCTCGGGTTGGCTGAAGCATGGCGCCAGCATCGGTCAGCAAGCCTGCCGCGCAGTGCCCGCTGGGCGGGTCTGAGTGCGCCGGGTGGCACGCAGTCTTGAGGCGCACCGCGTGCTTTATCATCTGCCACGGCGGAGATAAATTGAAAAACCAAAATGCCCGCGCGGCTGTGCGCACACAATGAGCGACCAGCAAGTCATCTACTCTATGGTGGGCGTTGGCCGGGTGCATCCGCCCAGCAACAAGCCCGTGCTGCGCGATATCACGCTCGGCTTCTACTACGGCGCCAAGATTGGCGTGCTCGGCTTGAACGGATCAGGCAAGAGCACGCTGCTGCGCATCATGGCCGGCAACGACCATGAGCATTTGGGCGAGACCATGCTATCCAAGGGCTACACGCGCGGGATGCTGGAGCAGGAGCCGGCGCTTGATCCCGAGAAGACCGTGAAGCAGGTGGTTGAAGAAGCTGTGCAACCGCTGGTGGATTTGCTGGCGCAATTTGATGCCGTGAGTGCGCGCTTCTCCGAACCGGATGCGGACTTTGATGCGCTGCTGGCAGAGCAATCGCAGCTGCAAGACCAGCTTGACCGGCAAGATGCGTGGACGCTGGATGCGCGCCTTGAGACCGCGATGGACGCACTGCGCTGCCCGGCCGGCGACATACAGGTGAAAGTGCTTTCGGGTGGCGAACGGCGGCGCGTGGCGTTGTGCCGGCTGTTGCTTACCGAGCCGGACATCCTGCTGCTGGATGAGCCGACCAACCACCTCGATGCTGAGTCGGTTGCCTGGCTTGAGCGGCACTTGCAGCAGTACAAGGGCACCGTGATTGCGGTGACGCACGACCGTTATTTTCTGGACAATGTTGCCGGCTGGATCCTTGAGCTGGATCGTGGTTATGGAATTCCGTGGAAGGGCAACTACTCATCCTGGCTGGAGCAAAAGCAGGCGCGCCTTGCAACCGAGGAAGGCGGCGAGATGCGCCGGCAGAAAACATTGCAGCGCGAGCTGGAGTGGATCCGCATGTCACCCAAGGCGCGCCAGTCCAAAGGCAAAGCGCGCATTACCGCCTACGAACGGCTGCTGGGCGAGGACTACGAAAAGCAGCGCGAGGACTTGCAGATTTATCTGCCGCCCGGCCCGCGCCTCGGCGGGGTGGTGTTCGAAGTCAAGCAGCTGCGCAAGGCCGTCGGCGACAAGCTGCTGATTGAGAATTTGTCGCTCAGCATTCCGCCGGGAAGTTTGGTGGGCGTGATTGGCGGCAACGGCGCGGGCAAGACCACATTGCTGCGCATGCTGGCCGGCCTGGACCAGCCTGATGCCGGCTCGGTAACGGTTGGCCAGACCGTGACGCTTGGCTACGTGGAACAGATGCGCGACGCACTCGATGGCGAAAAAACGGTGTGGGAGGAAATCAGTGGCGGCAATGACAACATCACGCTTGGCAAACGCAAGCTGAACTCGCGCGCTTACGTTGCCGGGTTCAATTTTCTGGGCACCGACCAGCAGAAGAAAGTGGGCATGCTTTCCGGCGGCGAGCGCAACCGCGTTCAGCTCGCCAAGGTGTTAATGCATGGGGCCAACGTGCTGCTGCTGGACGAGCCGTCCAACGACTTGGATGTAAACACGATGCGGGCGCTGGAAGAGGCGCTGAGAAACTATGCGGGGTGCGCAATTATCGTCAGCCACGATCGCTGGTTTCTGGACCGGGTGGCGACCCATATGCTGGTATTTGAGGGCGACAGCCAGTTGCGCTGGTTTGAGGGCGGCTATTCTGACTATGAGGCTGACCGGCGCAAGCGTTTGGGGCAGGCAGCTGATGTTCCGCACCGCGTAAATTACCGCCCGCTGGCGCGCTAGGCTGCGCGCCAGTTGCCTGGCAGAGCATTCGCCCCCGCTGTTCAGGCAGGCGTGGCGAGCGCGTACAATCGGCGTGCGGCGCAAATCAGCATGGCAATAAACCGGCATTCCGCGCCTGCAGTTGCAGGCGTGCCCGAAATCAAATTCTTCGAAACGCACGCAGCGGGCGCAATGCTAGGCGTTATCAACCTTTTGCTTCCAGAAAGTTGCGGTGCCAACATGTTGGACTGGCGCTGCTTTTTTCCTGGATGAGAGAGCCGCTTTATCAATGGCGCGCATGACTGGTGGGTCTGTGGTATCTCAGCGGCGTAGTTCGGCGGCGTTTTATCCCCATACACATGCTCAGCGATATCACTATAAAGAATCTCGCCATCATCGATGAGCTTGGCCTGACGCTTGCGCCCGGTTTCAATGTACTCACGGGTGAAACCGGCGCTGGCAAGTCCATCATCATCGATGCGGTAAGCCTGCTGCTGGGCGGCCGTGCGGATGGCACGCTGATTCGCAGTGGCTGTGATGCCGCGATTGTCGAGGGCACTTTTGTGCTTGCGAGCGAATTGCAAGCCGAGCTGCAGGCACTGCTGGAGCAAGAGGGGCTTGACGAGCCGGCACAGCCAGAGCGGTTGGCGTTGGCGCGCGAGCTGCGCGCCAACGGGCGCAATGTGTGCCGCGTCAATGGGCGCAGCGTGGCGCTGGCTATGCTGCGTGAAATTGGGGCGCGCCTGGTAGATATCCACGGGCAGTCAGAGCATCTTTCTTTGCTGCAGGTGCGCTCGCACTTGCAATTGCTTGACCGGTTTGGCGGGCTGGGCGCCGAGCGCGCCGCGCTCGCAGCGGTTGTGCGCAAGCTGGAGGCAGCGCGGCGCGAACTCGGCGAGCTGATTGAAGGCGCCCGGCAGGCGGCGCAGCGCTCCGATCTTTTAAATTTTCAAGTGAAGGAAATTACTGCGGCGCGGCTGAAACCGGGCGAGGACGCGGGGCTGTTGGAAGAACGGACGCGCCTTGCAAACGCCGAGCGCCTGGCTGAGCTGGCCACGCTAGCAGCGCAGGCTGCCAGCGAAGGTGTGGAGGGGGAGGCGGGCCAGAAAAGCTCTGCGGCGGATCTGCTGCGCACAGCTGTGCAGGCGATTGAGCGGCTGGTGCGCATTGATCCCAGCTGTGCTGCACAACTGGATGTTGGGCGGTCGCTGGCCGAGCAAGCTGCGGAGTGGGGGCGCGATGTCAGCGCTTATCGCGATGGCATTGAGTTCAATCCGAAGCGCCTGCAGCAGGTGGAGGAGCGCTTGCACTTATTGCAGGATTTGCAGCGCAAGTATGGCGCAAGCATTGAGGCAGTGTTGGCGCATGCAACCGCTGCGGCCGCAGAGCTGCTGCGAATAGCCAACACAGATGAGCGTGTGGCGCAATTGCGCGCGCAAGAGTCCGGGCTTCTGACAGAGGTTGGAGCGTTGGGAAGTGCGCTTTCTGCCAAGCGCAGCGCGGCGGGCAAGCGCCTGAGCACACTTGTGATGGCAGAGCTGAACGATTTGCAAATGAGTGGCGGCAAGTTTGCAGCCGCAATGCAGATGATGGATGATGTGCACGGCGTGCCGATTGAAGGCGGGCGCTGTGTGGCTTTTGACTCAACCGGCATCGACGCTGTGGAGTTCATGATTTCGCCAAACCCCGGCGAGCCGTTAAAGCCGCTTGTAAAGATTGCTTCGGGCGGCGAGACGGCGCGCTTGATGCTGGCCCTGAAAGGCGTGCTGGCGCAGGCGGACCAGACGCCCACGCTTATCTTTGATGAGATTGACCAGGGTTTGGGGGGGCGTGTGGGCCATGTGGTGGGCCAAAAGCTCTGGCAACTGGCAGCGGCACACCAGGTGCTCTGCATTACACATTTGCCGCAGCTGGCGGGTTTTGGGGATGCGCACTTCCGGGTGGAGAAGCAGGTGCGCGGCCGCCGCACGGTAACCAGTGCGGCCACCCTGCCGGCCAATGCGCGGCTTGTGGAGCTGGCTGAGATGTTGGGCGGCGATAGTGCCGCAAACCGCCAGAGTGCCGCGGAGCTGCTCGAGTTTGTGGCTGCTTCCAAGCAGGGAACCAAAGCGCGCAAACCGCGTTGACCGTGAAAAGTTGGGCTGCTAAAATCGGGCGAAGTTTTGGGCCGGGTGGAATTGCGCCGCTGACAACCGGGCGCAATTACCCGCAGGCAAAGCGAGCCGCCGATGAGTCGGGCGGCTCTTGTTTTATACGGAAGCGAGCAAATGCTTAAGACACATACATGCGGGGAACTAAATGCAGCCCATGCCGGGCAGCGCGTGACGCTGGCCGGCTGGGTGAACCGCCGGCGCGATCATGGCGGCCTGAGTTTTGTGGACCTGCGCGATCGCTGGGGCATCACGCAAGTGGTGTCCGACCCCGCTGCGCCGGAGGCTGCGCGTAATCTGGCGGAGTTGCGCATCGAGTTTGTGGTTCAGATAACCGGCGTTGTGCGGGTGCGCCCGGCGGGGCAGGAAAATTCACGCATCCTTACTGGCACGATCGAAGTGCTGGCTGAGCAGGTGAACATTCTGAATGCGGCCAAGACTCCGCCGTTTTACATCAATGAAGCAGTGGCTGTGGATGAAAGTTTGCGGCTGAAGTACCGCTATCTGGATCTGCGGCGCGAGCGCATGATGCGCAATCTGGTACTGCGTCATCAAGTGGTGGCTTTCATCCGCCAGCATCTTTCTGAGCGCGGCTTCATAGAGGTGGAAACGCCAATCCTGTTCAAGACCACCCCGGAGGGCGCGCGGGATTACCTTGTGCCCAGCCGTGTGCACCCGGGAAAGTTTTATGCGCTGCCGCAATCGCCGCAGCAATTGAAGCAGCTGTTGATGGTGGCCGGGGTGGAGCGCTATTTTCAGATCGCGCGCTGCTTTCGCGATGAGGATCAACGCGGCGATCGCCAGCCGGAGTTCACGCAGCTGGATCTGGAGATGTCGTTTGTGGAGCGCGACGACATTATGAATTTGATTGAGACCATGATGACGGCGCTGATTGGCAGCGTGGGCGACCGGCGGCTGCATGCCCAGCCGTGGCCGCGACTTTCCCACGCGGATGCGCTGCGGCGCTTCGGTACCGATCGGCCGGATGTGCGCTTTGGCCTGGAGTTGTGCGAGGTGACTGATGCGGTGCGGGACAGCAGCTTCAAGGTGTTTACAGAGGCTGCCTGCGTGAAGGGCCTGAATGCCAAGCAGTGCGGCAGTTTCAGCCGCAAGCAAATTGATGCGCTGACCGAGGTTGTGAAGCAGTACGGCGGCAAGGGCATGGCGTGGATTGCGATTGGTGCGGATGCCAGCTTGCGCTCGTCTTTCGGCAAGCAGGCCGGCGATGCGCTGCTCGCCAGCCTCGTGGTGCAGCTAGCGGGTGAACCCGGTGACTTGCTGCTGTTTGTGGCGGACGCGGCGGAGGTTGTAAACGAGGCGCTGGCGCGCCTGCGCAACCATCTGGGCGATGAACTGGGCTTGCGCGACCCGCAAGTGATTGGTTGCTGCTGGGTGGTGGACTTTCCGCTGTTCACCCGCAACGATGCTGAACAGCGCTGGGATCCCAGCCATCATTTATTCACTTCGCCACTGCCGGAGGATCTGCCGCTGCTTGCGACCGACCCGGGGCGTGCGCGCGGCGCGCAGTACGATATGGTGTGGAACGGCTACGAGTGCGCGGGCGGATCCATCCGCATTCATCAGCACGCGGTGCAGGAGCGCATCTTTGAGTTGATTGGGATGCCGATGGACGTTGCGCGCGAGCGTTTCGGCCACATGTTGGAGGCATTTGAATTTGGGGCACCGCCACACGGCGGCATTGCGCCAGGTATTGACCGCATGGTGATGCTGCTTGCCGGCGAGCCAAACATCCGCGAGGTGATTGCGTTTCCGAAATCGCAGCAGGCTATGGATTTAATGGCTGGCGCCCCCTCGCCGGCAGACAGCCAGCAGCTTGCGGAGTTACATATCAAGCTGAAATAGGCTGCGGGCAGCAGTCCCCAGTGCCGCAAACACTTCATTCAAATAAAAAGAGGCGCAAAATTGCGCCCCTTTTTATTTATGTGCGCCGCACCATGCAGTGCACCTGCTCATGCATGTAGAGCTGCAAATAGTAGGGGCCGCCGGCATTTTTTCCGGTAGAGCCGGAGGCCTTCCAGCCGCCAAAGGGCTGGAAGCCGGGCCACGCGCCGGTGGTGGAGCCTTGCGGGCGGTTGGCGTAAGCCACGCCGGCCTGCACCTGGGCAAAGAACTGCTGCGCCTCACCTTCGCTGCCGTACACGCCGGCAGTCAGGCCGTACGGCGTGGCGTTGGCGTGTGCGAGGCCCTCTGCAAACGAGGCGATGCCGGTCACCATTGTAATTGGCAGGAACATTTCGTGCTGCCAGAGGCGGTTGGTGAGCGGGACATTGTCCGCAATGGTTGGCGCGCAGTAGTAGCCATCAGCCAGTGCACCCTGCGTGAGCTGCTTGCCGCCGATCACAATGTCTGCTGCCCGCTGCAGTGTTTGCGCATGCCCGCGATAGGCATCGTACGCAGCGCGGTGGATCACCGGCCCCAGAAAGTTTTCGCGCACAGTTGGGTCGCCGATCGTCAGCTGTTTTGCAAGCGCGGCCATCTTGCCCACCAATGCCTTCTTAATGCTGTGATGGGCGTACACGCGCGAGTTGGCGGAGCACTTTTGCCCCTGCAATCCAAACGCAGAGCGCACAATGCCCACAGCAGCATCATCCAGGTTTGCGTCAGCCGTGACGATGACGGGGTTCTTGCCGCCCATTTCTAAAATCACCGGCCGCGGATACGGGCCGCGCGCGAAGGTGCGATAGATCTGCATGCCCACTTCGTAGGAGCCGGTGAAGGTAATGCCAGCGACACGCGGGTCGCGCACAAGGGCGCGCGCAGCCTGGCTTTCCAAATCGCTCACAAAGTTGAACGTACCGGCTGGCAAGCCGGCATCGCGCAGGCACTCCGCCACCAACCGCCCGATCCAGGGCGCTTCCGGCGCAGACTTGAAGACCACAGTGTTGCCAGCTGCCAGCGCGGCTGCTGTCGGGCCGCAGGTGAGCGCGCATGGGAAGTTGAAGGGCGTGATGACGACCCACACGCCATAGGGCTGCAGTGTCGAAACGTTCGTGACGTTATAGCCCACCAAAGGATCCTTGCGCATTGCTGTCGCAAAGCCGGCATGCTGCTCAAGGCTGTCGCAGGCAAAAGTAAAGAAGTCCGCGGCCTCTTGCGCGTCGCCGAGCGCCTCCATGCGGTTTTTGCCGATGTTGAGCGAAAGGGCCGCGGCAATATCGTAGACGCGCTCTTCAATGATCGCCGCTGCGCGGCGCAATATTGTTACGCGCTGCTGCCACGGAGTAGCTGCCCACGCCGGAAAGGCGGCTGCGGCTGCATCTACGGCGAGCCGGGCGTCCTGCGCCCCGCCAGCTTGAAATTTACCCAGCAGCCAGTTGTGGTTGATGGGCGAGCGGCTTTCAAATTTGCGGCGCGCAAAATGATCATGGCCGTTAATGAACATGGCGTGCTCGGCGCCGAGGCCGGCCTTCACGCGCGCCAGAGCCTGTTCGTAGTTGGTGTGCAACTCCTCTGGCGGGTTGAACATTGTGGCATAAGTGAGGGCGAACTTTTCTTGTGGCATGAGCGTTCTCTCCGGAGGATTAGTTGGCGGGCTGGGCTACGGGCACTTCAGTGCGGCGCTGCTCGATCACGGCCAGCAGGTTGTCAAAGGATTTCTGGAAAGCAGCCACGCCATCCACTTCAAGTTGTTCGGTTACGCGCTGCAGGTCAATGCCGGCAGCAGCCAGCTGCTGCAGCAGCTGCTGGCTGTCCCCGGCTTGCGGGTGCAGGGTGACGGCGGCGCTGCCATGGTCCTTGAAAGCCTGCAGGGTTGCGGGTGGCAGAGTGTTCACGGTTTGCGGGCCAATCAGCTGCTCCACATAAAGCACATCGCGGTAGGCGGGGTCTTTGGTGCTTGTGCTTGCCCACAGCGGGCGCTGTGGCTGGGCGCCGAGCGCGGCGAGTACACGCCAGCGTGGCGTGTGCATTGTTTCGCTGAAGAGCTGGTACGCAAGGCGCGCGTTGGCGATCGCAGCGCGACCGCGCAGTGCCTGCAGCTGCGGCCGCGCTGCCGCGTCAGCCGCGCTGCGGTCTGCCAGCTGTTTGTCGATCATGCTGTCTACGCGGCTTACAAAAAAACTTGCGACCGATGCAATTCCTTCGAGGCGGCGGCTGGCTGCAAGTGCCTGCTCGATGCCGGCCAAGTGGGCGTCGATTACCTCGCGATAGCGCTGCAGCGAAAAGATGAGCGTGACATTCACGCTGATGCCGGCTGCGAGCGTGGCAGTGATGGCGGGCAGTCCGGCGCGGGTTGCCGGAATCTTAATCATCAAATTCGGGCGCTGCACTTGTTGCGCCAGGCGCTGTGCTTCGCTGATGGTGCCAGCTGTGTCGTGTGCCAGGCGCGGGGAAACTTCCAAGCTTACAAACCCCTCGCGGCCCTTGGAGCGCGCGTACAACGGCTGAAAGACATCCGCTGCGGCCTGAATGTCTTCGACTGCCAGCGCGTAAAAGATTTGCTCCGCGCTCAAACCGGCTTTCGCATAGCTGCGCAGCCCGGTGTCGTAGGCATCCGACTTGCCAATTGCTTGCTCAAAGATTGTGGGGTTAGAAGTCAGCCCAGTGATATCGCCGTCGGCAACCATGCGCGCGAGGCCGCCGGAGCTAAGCTGAGTGCGGGAGATATTGTCCTGCCACGGAGACTGGCCGAGGGCCTGTAATTGCAGCAAAGTTGTCATCGGGCAGCGTCCATCTGTGCGGGCAATAACGGGCGGCGCATGCAGGCGGGCAAGTGCATCACGCCCGCCCGATGCCGCCCAGCAGTTGTTTTGCGTTCTCCACCACGCGCTCCGGGGTGAGGCCAAATTTTTCGTAGAGCGTTTGGTAGGGCGCGCTGGCGCCAAAGTGATCAATGCCCATCGCAATGCCAGTGCTGCCCACCCAGCGCTCCCAGCCGAAAGTCACGCCGGCTTCGATGGAGATGCGGGCGGTGATGGCGGGCGGCAGCACTTCGTCGCGATAGCTTTGCGGCTGCCGGGCAAAAAGATCCCAGCTGGGCATGGAAACAACGCGCGCACCCACACCTTGCGCTGCAAGGAGTGTTTGGGCTTGCAGGGCGATGTGCACTTCTGAACCACTTGCGATCAATAGGATTTGCGCTTTTGCGCCCGGGGCATCGCACAAAACATAGGCGCCGTTGTGAAGCCCGCTGGCGGCAGCGTGTTTTGCGCGGTCCAGCACGGGCACATCCTGGCGCGTGAGCAGCAGGCAGCTGGGACCGCGTCGATTTTGCAGGGCTGCGCGCCATGCTTCGGCTGTTTCGTTGGCGTCGCACGGGCGCAGGCACAGCAGGTTGGACACAGTGCGCATGCCTGCCAGCTGCTCTACCGGCTGGTGCGTGGGCCCGTCCTCGCCCAGCCCAATGCTGTCGTGCGTGAAAACAAAAATAGCCGGCGTGCCGGAAAGCGCAGCCAGCCGGATGGGCGGGCGCATATAGTCATAGAAAACCAGAAACGTGGCGCCGTAAGCGCGCACGCCGCCGTGAAGCGCGATGCCGTTGAGGACCGCACCCATCGCGTGCTCGCGCACGCCGAAGTGAAAATTGCGCCCGGCGTAGTTGCCTGCGCCAAAATCCGCGCCGTCTTTCAGCAGCGTTTTGGTGGAGGGTGCAAGGTCTGCCGAGCCGCCGCTAAGCTCCGGAATCACGGCTGCGAGCGCATTGAGTACGCTGCCGCTCGCAGAGCGCGTAGCCTGCCCTTTGGCGTCAGGCGCAAATACCGGCAGGCTGCCCTCCCAGCCGGTGGGCAGCGCGTTGGCAATGCGCCGTTGCAACTCCGCGGCTGCGCTGGCATGCTTGCCGGCGTACTGCTCAACATCCAGCTGCCATTGCTTGCTCAGCCGCGCACCGCTCTCGTGCGCTGCCGCCATGTGGGTGCGCACAGCTTCCGGAATGTGAAAGCGCTCATCTTCCGGCCAGCCCAGGTTGCGCTTTGCAGCGCGCAGCTCATCTTCACCCAACGGCTCGCCGTGCGCGGCAGCGGTGCCCTGTTTGTTTGGCGCGCCAAAGCCGATGGTGGTGCGCACTGCAATCAGCGACGGTCGCGTTTGCTCGGCGCGCGCTGCCCGCAGCGCAGCGCCGATGGCCGGCAGGTCGTTGCCGTCCGGCACGCTGGCAACATGCCAGCCATACGCAGCAAAGCGTGCAAGGCGGTCCTCGCCAAACGCAAGGCTGGTTGATCCTTCAATTGAGATCTCGTTATCATCATAAAGATAAATCAGCTTGCCAAGAGCCAGGTGGCCGGCAAGCGAAGCAGCCTCAGACGCCACCCCCTCCATCAGGTCGCCATCGGTGACGAGCGCATAGGTGTAGTGGTCAACCACAGCGGGCGCACCGGGGCGGTTGAAGCGCGCGGCAAGCTGGGCCTCAGCCATTGCCATGCCCACACCGTTTGCAAAACCCTGCCCGAGCGGGCCGGTGGTTGCCTCCACCCCCGGCGTCACGTGCGCCTCCGGATGGCCGGGCGTGGGGCTGCCCCATTGCCTGAAGTTGCGCAGTGCATCAAGCGGCAGGTCGTAACCGGTGAGATGCAACAGCCCGTACAACAGCATCGATCCATGCCCGCCGGAAAGGATGAAGCGGTCGCGGTTGAACCAGCGCGGCTGGGCCGGATCGTGGCGCAGGAACTGCATCCACAAAACATAGGCCAGCGGCGCGGCGCCCATGGGCAGGCCGGGGTGCCCGCACTTCGCCTGTTGAACTGCATCTGCTGCCAGAAAGCGCAGCGTATTTACGCAGAGTTGATCGATGTCGGCGCGAGCCATTGGAAAGAGAATTTTAGCATGTGCCTGCGCAGCACTGTGCCACCACTGCGAGCACTGCCGGCCCGCCCAACGGCTGCCTTGGGCAGGCGGCGGGCCGCTGCGCAATTAAGGTTGTGGCTGAACTAGAAAACTGCTATCGAATGATGCTGCCAGTGCGCCGGATTTGGTGGTGGCGCGGTATGCAATTTGCGGCGCAAAGGCCGGCTTCTCCAACCGAATGGTGAGCATGCTGTGTCCGGCGGCATCGGTCACCGGCAATTCACCGGGTGCGGCTGCGGCTGCAGACCAGGCCAGCATTACCTGTGCACCCGCTACTGGCTTGCCTGCCGCGTCCAGCACCCAGACGTGAAAGGTTTGATCTCCCGGCACCGCCAGCACTGGATGATCGACCGTTGCAGCAATAAACAGCTGCCCGGTTGCTGCTTGTGCGGCGTCCGCAGTTCCAAAATATTCTGCGTTGAAATATTGTTGGCCCAATGGTGCGATCGTGAACGCATTGGCATCAGGCAGCGCAGGCTGCCACTCCACCCGAAAGTTTTCAAAATATTGCACAAGCCGGCCGTCTTCGGCAATCAGTTCGGTGACCGGCATGCCCAGAATTTCCGCGCCGCCATGCGCAGCCAGAAAGCGCTGCATGCCAAGCACAACGTTGTGGCCGGTCTTCACGAAGTGCGTGGCTTCGGATCCAATCACGGGCGCTGCGGGCGCATCAACGCCGCCGCGCGCTAGTGTGCCAAGGGCAGCCAGTTGTAGCGGGGCGTCTGCTGTGGCCGCCGATTGGATGAGCACGGCGTTTTCAAACATATACTCGATTCGCCCGTCCGCAAGTGTGCGCGGCCGGCCGAGCCATTTGCCAAACAGCTCCGCGCCGCCATGCGCCTCTACAAACTCTGTGATGTTGGCTGGAGCCGCCATACTGGCAGCAGCCGACTCGGCGAGGTTGCCGTCCACCGCAAGCATGTCCAATGGCTGTTCATTAAATTTTCGCTCGCCCCACGCCAGCAGCTGCACCGGCTTGTCCGCTGCCTGCGCCGGATCCCAGAGCAGAGCAGCGCGCTCGAAATGCTGCACGATACGGCCGTCCTTTACCAGCGGCTCTGCAATTGGATAACCAAAAAACAGCGCGCCGCCGTGCGCTTCATAGAAAGTGCGGAATATGCCCTGCACGGTATGCCCGGTTTCCGGAAAGAGCAGCGCGCCGCCGGGGACGGCGTCCGGTGTTAGCGGCGGCTGGCGCTCGCCGAACTCCTCGCCGAGAGCGCTCATAAAGACTTGCGAGCCCGCTGGCAGGCCGGGGTGGAACTCAAGTACGCCGTTGGTAAAGTACTGCACCAAACCACCGTTTTTGAGCTGCCCGGTGAAGAGCGGCGCGCCGAGCGTATCCGCCCCGTGATGCAAGGTATAAAACGCGCGGAAAGGAGCGCTAACGTGCGTGTCCGCTGGGTTTGGCGCTGCGCAGCCGGCAAACAGCAGCAGGCTGCAGGCCATGGCCTGCAAGCTGGGTGTGCGTGCTACCGGCCTAGAAAAGGTGCGCACTGCAGTGGTAGCCAGCGGGGGCAAATAGCGGGCAAAGAGCGGGTAACGGGACTCGAACCCGTGACATCTTGCTTGGGAAGCAAGCGTTCTACCACTGAACTATACCCGCACAATTTTGCGATTATAGACTGTGGGGATTGCGTGTCAAGCAAAACAGGGCGTTCTGAGCGCTGTTGGTGGGGCTGGTAGAATGAGGGTGAGTTAGCCATGCTAGTAAACCTTTTTGGTGCCGCTTGTGCCCGTCGCTGCCACCAATGGGTGCTGTGGGCAACCGCTGACGGCTGACGGCTCCCCACAACTCTGCCTGACGCGCCGCAGCCGCATCACTTGCTGCGTGGTCTGCCGCTCACCGCCGGCTTTATTGCGGTGCCTAACAACAATTGGAGGGTAGTATGTCCAACAAATATCTGAAGACACGCGCGCTCTACCAGCGTGCAAAGCAAGTCATCCCGTACGGTGTGCACTCCAACTTCCGCTATGGGGGCGAAGAAACAGTAATTATTACGCGCGCCAAGGGCGGGCGTATCTGGGATGTGGATGGTAATGAGTTCATTGATTACCGGCTGGCGTTTGGCCCGGTGATTCTGGGCCACGCAGATGAGCGTGTAACTGCGCGCGTGACGGCTGCGCTGCAAGGCGGCAACTTGTACGCGCACACGCACCCGATGGAAGTGACTGTTGCGGAGCGCATGGTGCGCATGTGCCCCGGGTTAGACATGGTGCGTTTTGCCAACTCTGGCACTGAAGCCACCATGCATGCCATCCGCCTTGCCCGCGCACACACCGGGCGGGATGTGGTCCTGAAATTTCAGGGCTGCTACCACGGCTTTCAGGACTACACGCTGTGGTCAACAGCCGGGTCGCCGGCCAGCGCTGCCGGTTCGGCGCGCAGCCTGATCCCCATGCAGACTGGTTCCGGCATTCCGCGTGCCATTCGAGATCTGGTGCTTGTGGCTCCGTTTAACGACCCCGAAGCGCTGGAGCGGATTGTGAAGGCGCGCTGGGGCGACATCGCGGCGATCATCATCGAGCCGATCATGGGCAATGCCGCATCCGTAATGCCCGAGCCCGGCTATTTGGAGTTTGTGCGCGCGCAATGTGATGCGCACGGAATTGTGATGATTATGGACGAGGTGAAGACCGGCTTTCGCATTGGCAATGGCGGTGCGACTGAACATTTTGGCGTGCAAGGCCACTTGATGACTTACGCCAAGGCAATGGCCAACGGGTTTCCGATTGCGGCATTTGGCGGCTGCAAGGAAGTGATGAGCACGCTGGTGCCTTATGAGGTTAGCATTGGCGGCACCTACTGCGGCAACATGGTTGGCGCAGCAGCTGCAGACGCCACGCTTGAGATTATGGAGACGACGCCGGTGCTGGCGCAGATTGCCGCGTACGGCGAAAAGTTAAAGCGCGGGCTAAGCGACATCATGACCGAAGCTGGCATCGAGCATGCGATGGTGGGACCGGCAGCCATGCCCGGCTTCATAGTGGGCACCAGCAAGCAGCCCAAAAACTTTCGCGATGTGACCAACAGCGACCTTGATTTGTACGCCAAGATTGCCAAAGGCATGTTTGAGCGTGGCGTGGAATACGAGGAAGATCCGCGCGAGCCATTCTTCCTATGCGCTGCCCACAATGACACTGACCTGGGCAACACACTCGAGCGCTTTAATGACGCAGTGGGCGCAGCGCGGCGCTGAGGCCGCTGTGCCAGCCTGACAAAACTTCAGCCGGCGGGGCGGGGCTCCGCCGGCAGGGCAGCGGGTGTGCCCTTGGCATACAGCTGCCGGTAAACCGCACTGAGCGCGCGCACCTGCTGCGCCGCGTGATACGAGGAGCGCACCAGCGGCGCGCACTCCACCCAGTCAAAACGCAGTTCGTCCTCCGCATAGCGCTTGATATCCGCAAACTCCTGCGGCGTGTAGTAGCGCTCGATGGGAAGATGCTTTTTTGACGGTTGCAGATATTGGCCGACGGTAAGAATGTTCACGCCCCAGCTGCGCATCTCCGCCAGCGTCTCTTTTACCTCGGCGAGTGTTTCGCCGAGGCCGAGCATGATGCCGCTCTTTGTGAGCACTTCGCTGTCCAGCTTGCGCGCATTGGTGAGCGTTGCGCGCGCCCAGTCAAAGCTGTCCTGCGGCTGCACGCGCTTGAAGAGCCGCGGCACGGTTTCCACATTGTGATTCAAAATTTCCGGGCGCGCATCCATCACAATCTGCAGAGCTTCTATGCGGCCCTTAAAATCCGGGATCAGTACCTCAATGGAGCAGCCCGGCTGCAGGCGGCGCACTTCGCGGATCACCATCGCAAAAATGGGTGCGCCGCCGTCCGGGCGCTCGTCACGGTTGACGCTGGTTATTACGGCATGCTCTAGCTGCATGGCCTGAATTGCCTCGGCCACACGCAGCGGCTCGCCAAAATCAAGCGGCAGCGGGCGCCCGGTTTGAATGTCGCAAAAGCCGCAAGAGCGCGTACAGATGTTGCCCATCATCAGGAAGGTGGCTGTGCCGGAGCCCCAGCACTCGCCAATGTTTGGGCAGAGGGCTTCTTCGCACACGGTGTGCAGCCCGCGCGTGCGCATCAGGCTGCGCAGGCGCTCAAATTCTGCGCCTGCCGGCGCGCGCACCTTGATCCAATCTGGCCGGCGCTGGGGGGCGGCAGCAGCCAGCAAGTCGGCTGCGGGTATCAAGCGCGCGCGACTGGGCGCCGCTTGAGTTTCTTGCGCATCGCTCATGGCAGGATTTTACGACTCTTGCCCTTAAACATCAAAGAAAACGCCACAGGTATAATTCCCGACTTATTCCGGAGGATTAATCAGAATGCAGTATCGCAATCTTGGTCGGTCGGGTTTGCAGGTTTCAGTCTTCTCATTCGGGGCTTGGGTCACATTCGGGCAACAGTATGGGGACGACGTTGCGCTGGAGTGCATGCAGGCTGCATACGATGCGGGCTGCAACTTTTTTGACAACGCAGAAGTTTACGCCGACGGGAAGGCCGAGGTGGTGATGGGCAACGTGTTCAAACGCACTGGCTGGAAGCGCTCAAATATCGTGGTCTCTACCAAAATCTTTTGGGGTGGCGAGGGTGTGAACCAGAAGGGGCTGTCCCGCAAGCACGTTGTGGAGGGAACACAGGCTGCCTTGGCGCGCCTGCAGCTTGAATATGTGGATCTGGTGTTTTGCCACCGGCCGGATATTCATACACCCGTGGAAGAGACTGTGCGGGCTATGAACCATGTGATTGACCGGGGCTGGGCGTTTTATTGGGGCACGAGCGAGTGGAGTGCGCAGCAAATTATGGAGGCGCATGCCGTGGCGCAGCGCGAGCATTTGATAGCGCCGTTGATGGAACAGCCCGAGTACAACATGTTCCATCGCGAGCGGGTGGAGCGCGAATACGCGCAGCTTTATTGCTCTGTGGGAATGGGCACAACCATCTGGAGCCCGCTGGCCAGCGGGCTGCTGACGGGCAAATATAATGCCGGCATGCCCACCGATACGCGCGCCTCGCTGGCCGGGTATGAATGGCTGCGGAAGCGCATGGAGTCGAAGGAGGCGCAGCTCAAGCTGCAGGTGGTGCCTGCGCTGCAAGCTGTGGCAGCCGACTTGAAATGCACACTGGCCCAGCTCGCCTTGGCTTGGTGCGCAGCCAATCCCAACGTGAGCACCGTGATAACCGGCGCCTCGCGTGCCAGCCAGGTGGTGGAGAACATGAAGGCGATGGACGTGCTGCCGTTGATGACCGCAACAGTGCTGGACCGCATTGATGCAATTTTGGGCAACAAACCCAAAGCACAAGAGAGCTTCCGGTAACAGCCAGTATGAGCCGCAAACGCGAACGCCGGCGGGAACGCAAAGTTGCGCCGGTGCAAAAGACTGAAGCCCCCGAGTCGAATCTGGGACCGATCCTGCTTGTGGCGGTGGCAGTGGTGGGCGCACTCGCGATTGGATTGGGCCCGCTGTTTTTCCAGTAAGCGCAGTGACAAAGCTCACGCTGTCACTGGGGCAGATGACGCCGGTGCTTGGCGATCCGCAGGCAAATTTTGAGATCGTGCGCACTTGGACAGCCGAAGCCGCACTGCGCGGCTCGCAGCTGATCTTGTTTCCCGAACTTTGGAGCACTGGCGGCGACCTGCCGCGCTGGGAGCATCATGCCGCGGTGTTGGGCGATGGCATGTTTGCCTCGATGGCGGATCTGGCGCTTGAGTTTCGGATTGCGCTCGGCGGCTCCATTTTGGAGCGCCGCGACGGGCGCGCCTACAACACGTTTGCGATGTATGACAGCAATGGCGGGCAGTTGGGCGTGTACCGCAAGCTGCATCTGTTTCAATTGATGGACGAGCATAAATGGCTGGCTGCGGGCGATGCGCCGGCTATGCTGGACTCATCAGCGTGGGGCCGGAGCGGGCTGGCAATCTGCTATGACCTGCGCTTTGGAGAACTGTTTCGCGGGTATGCTCTGGCGGGTGCGGAGCTGGCATTGCTGCCGGCGTTGTGGCCGGCCGTGCGCCGCGCGCACTGGAGCACACTGCTGCGAGCGCGCGCAATTGAAAACCAGATGTTCATGGCGGCGGTGAACTGTGCGGGACGCGTGGGCAATACTGAGTTTGGCGGTGCATCGGCAGTGGTGGACCCGTGGGGCGAAGTTTTGGTTGAAGGCGGGGCTGGGCCTGAACTGCTGACAACGGAAATTAACCTCGACCTGGTGCGTGAGGTGCGCGAAAAAATTCCCGTCTTTGCGGACCGGCGCCCGGACGCGTACCGGCTGTAGTTTTTGGCCGCGCCAACAACGCCGCAGCTGCGCGCTGCGCTGCGACACCTGCGGCGCGCCGACCCGCGCTTTGCCGCGCTAATGCGCAAGCATGGCGCACCCGCGCTGCGCCGCACCCGCAACTCGTTCCGCGCCCTGGCGCAGTCCATCATTTCGCAGCAGCTGAGCGTGAAGGCGGCTGCGGTAATCTACCGGCGCGTATGCCGGCTGTTTAGCGGCAGCCGTTTCCCGAGCCCGCAGCAAATGCTGCAAATCCCGCATGCGCGCCTGCGCGCCGCCGGTCTTTCAAACAACAAAGCCGCCTTTCTCCATGAACTGGCCCGGGCATTTCACTCCGGCCGGATAAAGGCGCGGACGCTCAACCAACTGACGGACTCTGAGATTGCTGCGCAGCTTGTGCAAGTGCGCGGCATCGGGCCGTGGACGGTGGACATGTACCTGCTGTTTGATCTGTGCCGGCCGAATGTGCTGCCGGTGGGCGACCTGGGTGTGCGGAAGGGAATGCAGCGCTGGTTTGGGCTGCGGCAGCTGCCGGATGCAGAGCGCATGCGCAAGCTGGCTGTTGCGTGGCAGCCCTATTGCAGCGCCGGAGCGTGGTACATGTGGCGCGTGCTGGAGGGTGCTTGAGCCAGACCGCCTTGGCCGCGCTCGTGCAGGACTTGCTGGTGCCGGGCTCGGTGTCCTTTTTTTTGCTGGGCACCACGGCTGCGGTGGCCGCCCTTTACAGGGGCGGGCGCACGGCCACGTGGGGCCGGCGCGCGCTTGTGCTGTTGCTGGGTGGATACTGGCTGTTGAGCTTGCCAGTTTGCGCTGCGCTGCTTGAGCGCGGCTTAAGCGCCGGCCAGCTGCAACTGGCATCCAAAGCGGCTGCGGCCGGCGCCGACACCATCGTCGTGCTGAGTGGCGGCGGCAACAGTTACGGTGCCCCCGGTTTGCAAATTCACACTCCCAGCAGTGCCACTGCGATGCGAACGCTTGAGGCCATTCGGGTTTACCGCATGCTGGGAGAGCCGCTGGTAATTCTTTCCGGCGGCATCGGGGATCCACAGGTGACGCTGGCCCCGGAGAGCAATGTAATGCAGCGCGAGATGCTGTTGGCGGGTGTGCCGGATGCGCAGCTGGTGTTGGAGACGCGTTCCCAAAACACGCGCGATGAAGCGGTGGAGGTGTTCCGGATTCTGGCGGAACGCGGCATCGGGCGCTTTGTGCTGGTGACTTCCGCGCAGCACATGCGGCGGGCGCTGGCAAGCTTTCGGGCGGTGGGTTTGGACCCGGTGCCAGCCGCGACGGCTGCCCCGGATGATGACCAGGCCCGCACCCGCTGGCAACTGCTGCCCAGTTCCAGCGCGCTGCGGGCTAGCCAGAGCGCCATGCGCGAGATGCTGGCCACAGCCTACTACTGGTGGCGCGGCTGGCTGCGTTTCGCCTAACGGGCTGCGGAGCAGAAACGGCGGCGGTAGCAGCATTCAGTGACAGACGGAAAAAGTTGTTGAAGTGCACGGTGTGCTTGGCACGCTATTTGCAATTTAAAGGGTACATGAAACCCGAAACTCCGATGTGGCGCGGCGGTGTGGTTCTGGGGGCGGACGGGCGCAAGATTGAGGCCGCACCCGGCTACAGCCATGGCGGGCGCCAGCCGATACCATTGGTGTGGGAAACTGGCCGCATGGGGCTGTGCACAAGCTCTGCCGTGGGCGTACCCCCAATTGTAGAGTACAATTTTGACATGCAGGAGCTAAGCCGCTGCTAAGCGGCCAAGATTGTGGTGCCAAATAATGGGCTGCAAAACACAAAACGTACGCGCAGGCGCGCCTTTAGCCGCTTGCGCGTTTTTATTTAAGTTTCAGCAGAAAGCAAAAGGAGACACACGATGGACCAACGAATGATTGGCAAAATTGAGAAGGCCGGGCGTTACGCTGCCGAGCCCAACCGGGTGAGCATTCACCAGATAGCAGTTACGCTTGCCGGTGACAACAACCAGCACGAGGTTGCGTTTGACAATGGCACATGGAAGTGCGACTGCGAATGTTTTATGCTGCGCCGCGTTTGCAGCCACAGCATGGCGCTTGAGCGCATGCTGGACCACATGCTGCCGGTGCAAGCTCTCCAGCCGGCCTAGCCCGGCCCGGCCCGGCCGAAGAAACTACCGCGCGGCATGCCGGCGCGGTTGGTAGGATATAGTTAATTACTGAGCGGGGGTGTACTGCCCCCGCTTTTTTATTCCCGCAAAGTTTTATCATTATGCGAAGTTGGCAACTGTGGCTGGGCGTGCTGATCAGCGCCTATTTTCTGTGGGTTGCGCTGCGCGGCCTGCAGCTGGCGGAAGTGCTGCAAGTGCTGGCGACTGCCCGCCTGCTGTGGCTGTTGCCGGGTGTTGCGGCGTATATGATCGGGTTATGGGTGCGCACGTGGCGCTGGCGCCACCTGCTGCGGCCAGTGCAGGATGTGCCCGTAAGTGTGCTCTTCCCGGTGGTTGCCATCGGCTACATGGGCAACAATATTTACCCGGCGCGCACTGGCGAGCTGTTGCGGGCCTACAGCTTGAAGCGTAAGTGTGGCGTGGCAGCGAGCGCCACGCTGGCTACGGTGGTGGTGGAGCGCGTGTTTGACGGCGTTGTGATGCTCGGGTTTGTAATGTTTAACTTGCCGGCTTTGGCAGCGGCGGCCGGCGACTCGGGCTTTGTGGGCAGCATTCAGGCCGTGGCGTTGTGGGGTGCGCTGGCCTTTGGCGTGGCGCTGACTTTGTTTGTGGCTGCTGCAATCTTTCCAGAGCCGGCTGCGCGCAGTGTGCAGGCGGTGCTGGCGCAGCTGCTGCCGCAGCGCTGGCAGGCGCGCGCTGGCGGGCTGGCGACGCGGTTCCTCGGCGGGCTTGCTGCTTTGCGTTCGCCGCGCGAGGCACTGCTGGTGGTGCTCACATCGCTGGCCATCTGGCTGCTGGAGACTGGCAAGTATTGGTTTGTGATGCACGCATTTGATTTCTCGGTAAGCTTTTTTGCACTGATGCTTATGAACGGTATTGTCAATCTGGCCACCACCATCCCGTCTGCGCCGGGTTATGTTGGCACCTTTGATGCGCCGGGGATTGCGGTGCTGCGCGCGTTTGGCGTTGCTGGCTCTGTGGCAGCAGCCTACACGCTGCTGCTGCATGCAGCCCTGTGGCTGCCTGTAACCGCACTGGGCCTGTTTTACTTTGGGCGTGAGAGCCTCAGTTGGGCCCAGGTGCGGGACTTGCGCGGGAGCCGGCTCTCATGAAAATTGCTGTGATTGGCGCCGGTGTGGCGGGCTTGTCGGCCGCTTACGATCTTGCGCGTGCTGGGCGCAGCGTTACCGTGTTTGAGGGCGGCTCGGAAGTTGGCGGTTTGGCAGCGGGCTTCCGCTGCCCGCATTGGGATTGGTCGCTCGAGAAGTATTACCACCACATCTTCAGCACCGACCGCCACATACTGGAGCTGGCTGTGGAGTTGGGGGTGGATGTGGTGTTCAAGCGGCCCGACACTGTGGCCTATCACAACGGCGGCTTTTATCCACTGGACTCGGTCGCGGGTGTGCTGCGCTTTCCGGCGTTTAGAGGCTTTGCTGCGCTGCGCTTTGGCCTGGTGGTGGCGTACTTGCGCCTGCTGTCCGATGGGGTGGTGCTTGAGCGTCACACTGCGCATGCTTGGCTGCAGCGCTGGATGGGGCGCGCTGCGTACGGCGCGGTGCTTGAGCCGCTGCTGCTAAGCAAGTTTGGCGAGCAGCATTACCGCAATGTGAATTTGTCCTGGATCTGGGCGCGCCTCAAAGCGCGCACGCCGCGGCTGGGCATTTTTGCCGGCGGTTTTCAGGCCCTGCTTGAGGTGCTGGCGCAACGCACTGTGGCGCTCGGGGTCCAGCTGCAAATGAATACAGCGGTGATGGAGATAGCGCCTGCTGGCAGCGGTGTCACGCTTACGACAGCAGCTGGCGCACAGCAGTTCGACCAGTGCCTTGCCACCGTGTCACCGCGGCAGCTGGCAAAGCTTGCACCAGCCTTGCCAGATGCCTACCGCGACACATTGCTCGGGTTGCAGAGCATGGGCGCGGTGGTACTGGTGCTGGCGTTGCGCCGCCAGCTCACGCACCATTACTGGTTCAACCTGCCGAAGGCGGCCGGCTTTCCATTCCTTGCGCTGGTGGAGCACACAAATTTTGTGGACGCTGCGCATTACGGGGGTGACCACCTAATCTACTGCGGCGACTATCTTGACGCCAGCCATGAGCACTTTCAACTGAACAAGGCGGAACTGCTCGCGCGCTTTTTGCCTGAGTTTGTGCGCTTCAATCCGGACTTTACAACGGATTGGATTCGCGAGACGTGGCTCTTCCGCACCCCGTATGCGCAGCCGGTTCCATTGGTAAACCACAGCCAGCACTTGCCAGCATTGCAAACTCCGCTGCCCGGACTGTGGTTTGCAAGCATGAGCCAGGTTTACCCATGGGATCGCGGCACCAACTTTGCGGTTGAGCTGGGCCGGCGCGTTGCGCGCGAGATGCAGCAGCCGGCTGGCTAGGCCGCAACCGGCGTGCTGCAGCACTTGCCCGGCGCAGGTCGGGGCTGGCTGGATGGCTCGTTAGAACTTCCGCATTTGCAGCCGGGCTTGAATGAATGCGCCCTTGCGCTCTGCATACTCGGTGCTGTCTGCAACGCCTTCAAGCAGTATGCGGCGCTTCTCCGCCACATACTGCGCGCGTAGGTCGGCATTCATTTCCAATTGCTCGCGAAACCAAAGCATCTCTTCAACCTCCGGCGATTGCGCACTTACAACATGCGCATGGATTAGGTAGCGGTAGCCCTGATGCTCCAAACTTCCGACGCGCATTGGGCGCTCTTCAGGAAAGGGGTTGCGCGAAGTCTGGGATTGAAAGCCAAGCTCCTGCAGCAGTGTGCATGCGCTGGACAACAAGCCTTCCGGGTAGGTTAGAAGCAAGTCGATGACACCCTTGCCCGCGCAATTGGCTACGCTTGTGCTGCCCACATGGTAAGCAATCAGCCTTGGATCCCCTGCATGAATGAGTGAGATTAACATCCGGGCGGCTGTCGCAAAGCGGGGGTCATACTTGCGGCATACGGGCGCCAACTTCTGATAAGTGCCAATGATCTTCACGCAGTTGCGCCGGGGTTGTGGTTGTGTAGCCGGTACCGATTAGCCCGTTAGACTCTGATCCAGTCGTTCAGTAGACTGCTTAGACCACAGAAGGTTAGGGATGCTTATCCGGTTATTGGTTCCCGAAAGTTTGCCCAATGTGAATTGGCGGATGTACTTTAACCTTGGCGGGTGAAGTCTTCCGAAAGCACACGCTCCAAAACATCCACAAGTTGATCCGCATTTGTTGTGTCAAACGGCATGGGCGGGCGAATCTTCAGGACATTGTGGTGCGGTCCGTCCGTGCCCAGCAGCACGCCGAGTTCGCGCATGCGGTCGGAGATGAATGCAGCTTCCGCGCTCGCGGGTTCCAGCGTTTCGCGATCGCGCACCAACTCCACGCCGATGAACAAGCCGGATCCGCGCACATCTCCAATTAGCGCGTGGCGCGTCTGCAGGGCGCGCAGCGCAGCCAGCAGGTGCGTGCCGGTGCGCAGTGCGTGCGCCTGCAGTTCCTCATCAATTGTCACGTTTAGCGTAGCCAGCCCGGCTGCGCACGCAGCCGTGCTGCCGCCAAATGTGCTGAAGTACTCCATGCCGTTTGCAAAACTGCCGGCAATCTCCGGCGTGGTAATCACGGCGCCCATCGGGTAGCCGTTGCCCATCGGCTTGCCAAGCACAATCATGTCCGGTTCGACCGCATGCTGCTCGAAAGCCCAGAAGTGCGTGCCGACGCGCCCGAACCCGGTCTGCACTTCGTCGGAAATGCACACGCCGCCGGCCGCGCGCACCAAGCGGTAGACCTCTGCTAAATAGCCGGCCGGCAGCATGATTTGCCCGGCTACGCTCGGACAGGTCTCGGAGATAAAGCCGCACAGGCCGTGCTGGTGCTTCTGCAGTTGCGCGATGATGCTGCCCACATGGGCTGCGTATTGCGAGCCGGCGTTGGCTGCGCCTGCCCGAAAGCGGCCGCGATAAACATCCGGGACCAGCGTTTTGTGCACCCACGCCGGCGCGCCGCTGCCACCCGGGCCATCGTGTTTGTAGGGGCTGATGTTGATCAGCGTGCTGGTGTGTCCGTGGTACGCAGCCTCCATCACGATCAGGTGCTGCTGGCGCGTGTGGGCGCGTGCCAGGCGCACCGCCAGCTCGTTGGCCTCGCTTCCCGATGCGGTGAAGAAGCACACGCGCAGGTGGGCTGGAAAGCGCGCGGTCAATTGCTCAGAGTACTCTGCCAGCTGGCGCTGCAAATAGCGCGTGTTGGTGTTCAGAACGGCCAGCTGCGCTTGCGTGGCGCGCACCACACGCGGGTGGCAGTGCCCCACATGCGGCACATTGTTGTACGCATCCAGGTAGCGCCGCCCGGTTTCGTCGTACAGGTGCTGCATCCAGCCACGCACTATCTGCAGAGGCTGGCGATAGCTGATGCTGACGTTGCTGCCCATGTGCCGACTGCGCGAAGCCAGCAAAGCCGGTGTGGTGCGGGTGGCCGATCGGTCCGTTGCGGAGAGCGCTGGAATTCCAAGAATCAAGTTGGGGTCGGGGGAAATGCTGCGCCAGACTTCGCGCTGGCTGGCCAGCGCGCTGCCGTTGAAGTTGCATGCGATATCGAGCATGTCCGTGATAATTTGGAAGTGCACGTGTGGCCACCAATCGCCGTTGATGGGCGCGGCGCCAATCCAACCAATGCGCTCACCGCGCTTGACGGGCTGGCCTACGCGCAGGCCCGCTAGCGACTCGCGGCTGAGATGCCCGTAAAGCGTGTAAAACGTTGTTTCATTTGCCATGTGGCGCAGCACAATCACCGGGCCGTAGTCCAACCGGTCAGTTGCATCCACCAAGCCATGCACCACGCCGGCCAGCGGCGCGTACAGTGCGGACCCGGCCGGCAGCGTGAGGTCGATGGCCATGTGGATTGTGCGCGTTTCGCTCAGCGGAGCAGGGCCAGCAAACGCGGCGCTGGTGTAAAAGACGCGGGCCTCATCGTACCCGTTGATGCCAATGGATGCACCCGCGTTGCGCAGCTGTGCAAACAGGCGCTCAGTTAACGGGCCGGCAGCATTCTCGCGCTCATCGCCAGCCAGCAGCGTACTGCCCACACTCAAATCAAATTGTGTGGCATGCGCGCTGCGCACGTCCGGTTCCACAACGGAAGCGAAGCTGGATTGATTTTGGCGCAGCCACTGCACCACGTGCACAGCGTGCGGCACAGGCTCAAGCCCGCAGGCGTGCCGTAAAATGTAGTGCGCCAAGCGCGGATGAATGCCGGCCAGCTGTGGCAGGGCAGACTGAATGGCGCGCTGGCTGATGGAAAGATATGCGTCCTGCGGGCGCAACTGCTGCTGGTGCGCAGCGAGGCATGTGCTCATGCACAAGCGCGCATTGATCAGGTGGAACAGAACGGCAATCTCTGACTCCGAGAGCGGATTAATGCGGTGGTATCCGCGCACCACGTGGGAGGCGGCTGCCAGCGGGTCAGCTTTGCCCAGGACGGCGTACGCGGCTGCCACTGCCAGTTCATTGATGCGCTGGCTGATGAGCATGTCGCCGAAATCAACAATGCCGGTAATCGACTGGTTGCGGGAGTGGATGTCCGTGCCGCCGCCTGCCAGCACATTGTAGTCATTCAAGTCGCCATGGATTGCCTGCTGCGGCAGCGCAGCCAGTAATGGCTGCGCATGCTCAAGATAGTTGGCGTTTAGCTGGCGCACTAAAGTTTGCAGCGCTGTGTCGCGCACCAAGCCCGCGTGTTCATCAACAATGCCGGCAGCCCCGGCGAGATCCCAAACAAATTTGCGCTGGATAGCCGCCGGCTTGAAATCTGCCAGCACCAGGTCAAGTGCGGCAGCCGTAGCGCCCAATTCCTGCAGCAGTTCTGCGCTCTGGCGTTTTACAGTTGCCAGTGGCACCCCCGCCAAAAAAGTAATCAAGCGGACGGAGTGGCTGGCGCCGTTGTATTTGAACTGGGCGATGCCCTGGCCGGAGAGCGCGCTGACCAGTTGTGGAAACTTGGCTGCCAAAGCAGCGTCAGCGCATCGGGCAAGCAGCTGCATTGCACTGTTTTCGGCATCCAGTAGCGGGCTTGCCTCACGGAGGTTTGCAACCTTGAGGACATAAGCAGTGCCATTTGGCAGGCTTAGCTTAAAGTTTTGGTCGCGCTCACTGGGCAGGGCGGTGGCGGTTGTTTGCAGTCCGTACAGCTCCAGCGCAGCCGCGCTTGCAGCAGCGACTGTCAGTTGGGGTGCATGTTCGAGAGCGGGCATGGCTGTGGTCGGTGCCGGAAAGTGCTGATTTTAACCGATGGCTGTGCGGCTTGTTTCCGTACAGTTATGCTGGGTTTAGAGCCTGCGGCGCGTGCGGGCGCCGGTTGATGTTGCGTGTGGCTTCCCGGGCCGGTTTAATTGGCGGCGGCCTGTGGACCGACTTTAAAGATGCGAAAGGCGGCTTGTACGGCCGGCCCAATCGTCAGTGCAAACGCCAGGGTACCGATGCCCACGGGTCCGCCCAGCAGCCAGCCGCTGGTTACTACGGCAATCTCAATGCCCGCGCGGGCGACGCGTACGCTCAGTCCGGTGGCGCGCGCCACGGCAATCATCAAGCTGTCCCGCGGGCCGGCGCCGGCATTTACGCCGATGTAGATGGCAGTTGCGGCCGCCATGACCAATACTGCCAGCACTAAGTACAGCACTTGCCCCGGAAGGTTGTCGTTCATAGCTGGGAGGTAGTGCAGCGCCACGTCCTCCCACAGTCCAATACAGATGATGTTGCCGACGGTGCCCCAACCCACGGGTTCGCGCAATGCCAGCGCGAGGAGCAGCACAACTGCGCCTGTGAGAATTCCGGACTGCCCGGGCGTGATCGGGAGGTACTTGATTACCGCTACTTCTAAGACCACCCACGGACTGGTGCCGAGTTGGGATTGAATGAGGAATGCAATTGAGAGCGCGAAGAGCGCAAAACCGATTTGGATTACAACAAAATCGCGCGGGAATGTTTGCCAGCGCACGGGCTTCAACCATGCAGCGCTTTCAGTGCGCATGGCGGCAGGCCGTTCATTTGCCGGAGAGATTATCTCGGGCGCGTCATTTTCGGTCATGTTGCGGAAAACCCAGACTTACATAAAGGTGGCGAACGCGGCTGGATTTTCTGGATTGAACGTGCGCCATAGCACCTTAGCGGTGCGGCAGCGCAGGCACCTAGCGTGAACCGGTTGGGCGGCGCATACGGCCGCTGAAGGAGCGCCCGTTGCCGCCGGGTGTCTGCCGGCCGGGTGTTGGCACGGGCCGGCCACCCTTGCGCATGCCGCGCTGCGCAGTTATCCCTGCATTCACGGCTGTGATTGCGGTTGCGGCGGAGGCAGAGCCCGGTACAAAAGGATGATCCTTGATGACTTCAATCTGCTGGCGCGTGAGGCGCTCGATCTCGCGCAGCATAGAGCGCTCGTCCGCGGAGCAGAACGAAATGGCATTACCGGAGGCATCCATGCGCCCGGTGCGGCCGATGCGATGCACGTAGGTCTCCGGAACTTCCGGCAGGTCGAAGTTGATCACGTGGGTCACTTCATCGATGTCAAGGCCGCGCGACGCAATGTCGCTGGCAACCAGCACGCGCGTGCGGCCGGCTTTGAAGTCTGCCAGCGCGCGCTGGCGCGCAGACTGCGATTTATTTCCGTGAATTGCATCGGAACGAATGCCTGCTTTCAATAGCGCTTCGCTGACGCGGTTGGCGCCGTGCTTAGTGCGCGTGAACACCAATGTGCGCGACATTGCAGCGTTGCCATTCAATAGATGTACCAGTAGTTTTGGCTTAAGTGACTTTTCCACAAAGTACAGTGATTGCTCGATGGCATCTGCTGTGGCAGAGATGGGCGCAACGGCAACCATCACGGGGTTTTTGAGAATGCCATCTGCCAGGGCTTGAATCTCCGGCGGCATGGTCGCAGAAAAGAAAAGAGTCTGGCGCTTCTCGGGAATGGTGCCAATGATTTTGCGAATGTCATGGATAAAGCCCATGTCCAGCATGCGGTCGGCTTCATCAAGTACAAGCACGGAAAGGTTGTTGAAGCGCACAAAGCCCTGGCCCATCAGGTCCAGCAGGCGGCCGGGCGTTGCAACAATAACTTCGGGGTGCCGGCGCAGCGCATCTACTTGCGGCTGCTGTCCGACTCCGCCAAAAATGACGGCATGGCGCTTGCCGATGTGCCGGCCGTATGCGCCAAAGCTTTCGCCAATTTGAATTGCCAGCTCGCGCGTGGGCGCCAGCACCAGCACGCGCACAACGCGCTTGCTGTTTGCATCCTGCGCATTGGACGCCAGGCGCTGCAATATTGGCAGCGCAAACGCGGCTGTCTTGCCGGTTCCGGTTTGTGCACAGCCCAGCACATCACGCCCTTCAAGCACGGGCGGAATTGCCTGCACTTGAATGGGTGTGGGCGTCTCGTAGCCCTCCTCATGCAGCGCTCGCAAGAGCGGCGCAATCAAACCGAGGTCGGCAAATGGCCTGGTGGGTAGCGCTGTATTTTCATCCGGGCGCAGCCGCGCACGGGCCGCGGCTGGTTCGTTGTGCGCCTTGATATTTGGTAATGGTTGTTTCACGAATTTAATCTCGAAAAATTTGCCAGCGTTTAGCAACTGCCGCTGGGCAAGCTGGCTCTGGATGTTGTTTTGGGGCTGAGAAGCTGGATGGTGGCGGACGGGCACCAGGCGGCGGACCGCAGCTGCCGGAACTTACTTTAGGAGTCTAGCGCACTTTTGCCGGGCGTGCCAGCGCCTGCCCGCTGGCCGGCTGGCAGCTTTTGTGCGCCAAGCCAAGCGCAGAACCGCAACTATCACCCGCCAGCTGGCTATGCCCAGTGACCCGCCAGATAACGGACTTTTTCCATCTCTTGGTGAACCGCGCCGCCTTCGTGGCGGTTGTACGACCACAACTGCATGCGCTTGCTGCCGGCATAGTGGTTGTAGGCTGCGTACACGGTGCGCGGCGGACAAATATCATCCATCAAACCGGCGGAAAAGAGCGCCGGGCAGCGCGCCCGTGCCGCAAAATTCACACCATCAAAGTATTGCAGCGTATCGAACACCGTCTCAACCTTGTCGCGGTGAATGCGGCAGTAGTTAGCAATCTCAGCATACGGGTTTTGATCGGTGAGCTCGGTGGCCACGCGGTAATGGCACAGAAAGGGTACATCCGGCAGCACGGCTGCAATATCTGGCAGCAAGCCGGCCACTGCCAGTGCAATTCCACCGCCCTGGCTGCCGCCTGTCACAGCCACGCGCGCGGGATCCACAAGTTCAAATGCGCGCGCAGCTTCAACCGCGCGCACCGCGTCTGTAAAAACCCGCCGGTAGTAGTAGGTGTCCGGATGCAGCACGCCCCGCGTCATGAAGCCCGGGTGCTGCGGATTGCCTCCTTCCGGCTCATGGTCGGGCGTGTCACCGGGGCTCCATGCCCCGCCCTGGCCGCGCGTATCCATTACCAGGCATGCGTAGCCGGCGCTGGGCCACAAAAGATGCTCGGCGGGCAGCGAGCGCCCGCCGCCGTACCCGATGTACTTTACGACGCAGGGCAACGCTGCCTTGGTTGCGCGCGGCAAAAGCATCCAGCCGCGGATGGGCTGGCCGCCGTAGCCGTTGAAAGTTACATCATGGACTGCGAGCAGGTCTAAGCCACTGTTTGTGGGCGTGAATTTTGGAGCAAGCGGAAAGGCACGTGCTGCTTGCAGCGTGCGCTGCCAGAACGCGTCAAAGTCTATTGGTTCTTTGCGCGCCGGGCGGTAGGCTTCCAGCTCGCTGAGCGGCAGGTCAAATAGTGGCATGGCTTACCTCTGAAAAAAAAAGATCGCGCAGGGGTTTTACGCATTGGCAAACTTTTTGTGCAGCGAAAGTTGCTGCGCGCGGATCAGGCACCGTACGGCACCCAGATGTTCTTAATTTGCGTGGCGTGGCGCAGGAACTCTTGCGCGTCGCATTGCCACAAATTGCCGCTGGGCGCGCCGCCCGACCAGAGCTGCTTCAGGTTGCTGCAGGATGCGCGCTCCACAACTGCGCGCTCCGCTTGCGGCCCAAAGTGCCACAGGCCGTCAACATCCATGTGCGCGGCCAGCACTTCGGCCAGCTCAGCGCGGGCGCCAGTGACAATGTTGATGACGCCCGCGGGCACGTCGCTGGTCTCCAGCACCTGGTAGAAGTCTGTGCCGGCCAGCGGGTGCAGCTGTGAAGGCACGGCGATGACCGTGTTGCCTTGTGCAATCGCCGGCGCAATCAACGTCACCAGCCCCAGCAGCGGCAGTTCATCCGGGCAAATGAGCGCCAGCGTGCCAACCGCCTCCGGCATTGCGAGGGTTACGTTGCGCTGCGGTGTGTGATGCACGGCGCCGTCGTATTTGTCCGCCCATGCAGCAAACATAAAGAGGCGCTCCACCGCAGCCTGTACCTCAGCGGCAGCGCTGCGGGCATCCCCGGTCATGGCGCAAATGCGCTGCGCAAACTCTGCCGCCCGCGTCTCAAGGTTTTCTGCAAGGTAGTACAAAATTTGCGCGCGGGCGTGCGCGCTGGTGTCTGCCCATTTGCCGGCCGCGCGGGCGGCTTCCACCGCGTTGCGGATGTCTTTGCGATTGCCGGCGCCAACCTCGCCGAGCGCTTTGCCGCGCGCGTCCAGCACCGTGCGGCTGTAACCGGAGTCCGGGCGCACTTGCTTGCCGCCGATGAATAGCTTGGGAGTGCGATCCACAGCGGGCAGGCTGCCGATGGCAGCTGCCAGCTTGCGGGCAGCTGCTTTGCGGGCGGGGGCAGCCGCCACCGCAGCCGCGGCAACCGGCTTCAAATATTCATACAAGCCTTCCTTGCCGCCTTCGCGCCCGAAGCCGCTTTCGCGGTAACCACCAAAACCGGAGGCGGCATCAAACTGGTTGGTGCAGTTGACCCACACCACACCGGCTTTGATTTGGCGCGCTGCATCCAGCGCAACATTTAAGTCTTCGCTCCACACGCTGGCGGCAAGGCCATAGCGGGTGTTGTTGGCGAGCGCAATCGCTTCGGCCGGCGTGCGGAAAGTCATGCTGACGAGGACCGGCCCGAAAATTTCCACTTGCGCCACGGTGGACGCAGGCGCAACATCGGTGAGCAGCGTCGGTGGATAAAAGTAACCGTCTTTGGGGCAGGCCCATGCGGGCTGCCACAGCGTGGCGCCTTCGCTGCGGCCCTGCTCCACCAGCTGCTGAATTTTCTCAAGCTGCTTGGGCGCAATGATGGCGCCAATGTCCACGGATTTGTCGAGCGGGTCGCCGACGCGCAGTTTGTCCATGCGGGCGCGCAGCCGGTTGAGCAGCTTGTCCGCCACGTTCTCCTGCACCAGTAGGCGCGAGCCCGCACAGCACACTTGCCCCTGATTGAACCAGATGGCGTCGACGATGCCTTCCACCACGCTGTCCAAGTCGGCTGTGTCAAACACTACGAACGGCGACTTGCCGCCCAGCTCCAGCGAGAGGCGCGTGCCGCTGCCGGCAGTGGCGCTGCGAATGCGCCGGCCTACATCCGTGGAACCGGTGAACGCAATTTTGTCCACGCCTTTGTGGTTGACGATCAGCTCGCCGACTTTGCCGTCGCCCGTGACGATGTTGACGACGCCCGGCGGCAATCCGGCGTCGCGGCAAATCTCGGCGAACAGTAGCGCGGTAAGCGATGTCCACTCGGCCGGCTTTAGCACAACAGTGTTGCCGGCAGCCAGCGCGGGCGCAATCTTCCATGCCAGCATCAGCAGCGGAAAGTTCCACGGAATGATCTGCCCGGCAACGCCCAGTGGCTCAAAACCGGGCAGCGCAGTGTCACGCACTTGTGCCCACCCGGCGTGATGATAGAAGTGGCGCACCATCAGGGGCACGTCGATGTCGCGTGTCTCGCGGATGGGCTTGCCGTTGTCCAGCGTCTCCAGCACGCTGAAGAGGCGGCTGTGGCGCTGAATGCGGCGCGCGATGGCGTACAAGTGGCGTGCGCGCGCATGACCGCTGAGTTGTGCCCACGGGCGGAAAGCCCGCCGCGCGGCAGCCACGGCGGCATCCACATCCGCGCTGCTTGCCTGCGTGACACGTGCGATGGATGCACCGCTGGCCGGGTTCACACTTTCAAATGTCGTTCCGGGGGCGGTAAATGTGCCCTTGATAAAGAGCCCAAAGCGGCGCTGGTGTGCGTCAAGCCACGCGTTGGCCGGGCCGGCTGCCTCGGGGGCGGGTCCGTAATCCATGGTCTCTAAAATTTCAGCAACAGACATATTAGTTAGCCCCTATCAGGTTTGTTCAAGCGCTCACCGCAGGGCAAAAAATGGAGAGCATCATCAGCCCATCGGATGGCGGAACGCGGCGGAGTAGCTGCCGGTCACATGGTGCTCCAGCTGGCGTTCGATGTCCGTGAGCAATGCACTGGCGCCCAAGCGCAGCAGGTGGGGCTGCAGCCACGCATCCCCCAGCTCTTCTTTCACCAGGATCAACCAGTCCAGCGCGTGGCGTGCGGTGCGAAGGCCACCGGCCGGCTTGAAGCCTACGCGGCAACCAGTTTGCTCGTGGTACTCGCGGATGGCGCGCAGCATCACAAGGCTCACTGCAAGCGTGGCGTTGGTTGTCTCCTTGCCAGTGGATGTCTTGATGAAGTCTGCGCCAGCCAGCATGCACACCAGGCTGGCACGGCTCACATTGGCCAGCGTGCCCAGGTCGCCGGTGGCAATGATGGTCTTCATGTGGGCGGTACCGCATGCCAGCCGGAAGCTGGCAACCTCCGCATGCAGCGCGGCCCAGTCCGCTGTGAGTACCAAACGGCGGCTGATGACGATGTCTATCTCGCGCGCACCGGCTGCGACGGAGGCTTCAATCTCCCGCAGCTTAAGCGGCTGTGGGGTCTGGCCGGCGGGGAAGCCGGTGGAGACTGCTGCCACGGGCAGGCTGCTGCCGCGCAGCGCTGCTACGGCATCAGCCACCAGCGCGTGGTAAACGCACACGGCACCGGCTTGAATGCTGCCAGCCGGCACGCCAAGCGCATCCAGTAAATCCGCGCGCACGGGGTGCAGCGCCTTTTGGCACAGGCGCTGCACATTGCCGGGCGTGTCATCGCCAGCCAGCGTGGTGAGGTCTATGGTTTGAATGGCGCGAAGCAGCCAGGCTGCCTGCCATTGTTTTTTTACGGTGCGGCGGCCGGCGAGGGTTGCGACGCGGCGCTCGACTGCACTGCGGTTCACGCGCTGTGCGTCCACCCACGCCGCGTCAAATGCGCCGCCCGGATTGCGCCGTGCGGTGTGATGCTGCTCTGGCGCAGCGGCGGAAACAACCGGGCTCAGCATTGGCGCAAACTCAGGTTGCAGTTAGTGCGCGCCGGGCGAGGTTGCCAATTACAAAATGCGGTCAGGCGCGGCGTTTTTGTCTGCATGCGGATACTCACTGCGCAAATTGTAGACGAGAAATTGGAAGCGCACTTCAATCGCATAAGTACTTTCAGAACCGCAGGAAGTTGTGCCGGGTTTTGGCGGTGCGCGTGCAATCCGGCTGCAAGCGGCAGGATGCGGCAGCGGCTGCTAGTTGCGCTGCAGCGTGAGGCGCACCACATGTTCATCGCGCCCGCCAAACTTGTACTTGTAATCTTCAGCACCCTGCATAAAGTCAAAGTGCGTGTGGCCGGTTGAAATTGCATGCTCGATTAAGTGCGCCAGCAGCACCCAGCCCGGCGAAAGAGCGCTGGCATAAGCCGGGTCGTAGCCGGAGTTGTACAAATAAATGTGCCGGTTCATGCTGAAGAAGGCGTACACTGCAACCGGGCTTCCAGCCACATCCAGAAAGCAGAGATGCAGCAAACCGGTTGCAAATGATGCGCGAAACACGTCCCGAAAACTTGAGCGCATCTGGGGATTGAGAAATTCTGTTTTGGCTGGACTGCTGGCTGCCATAAGGCGCATCAATTCTTCCGTGGCGGCCGCTACATCGGCGTTATTGGGTAGCAGGCGCCAGTGCGCGCCTTCCGCCTCGGCGCGCCTAAGTTTGCGGCGCAGTTCGTGGCGCTGCTTGCTGGCCAGGTGCGCAATGTAATCATCGAAGCTGGCTGGCAAAGTTGCTATGGGGCACACATCAAGGCGCGCCACTTCTGCGCGCCAGCCATACTGCGCCGCCAGCTGCTGCCACCGCGCAATTGTGGGCGACCGTTCCGGGATATTGGAGAGCTGCGCGTACCGCCACGCGGGCGCTTGCGGCCCGGCCCACCATTCCAGTACGGCAGTGCGCACTTCAGCCGCGTCAATATCTGTGGTGATGACATCCAGATAGTCGGCAATCTCCTCGCCGCCCACCCAGCGCAGCACGCCTGCCAAATCCACGTACAGCGAAGCCAAGCCAAGCAAACTGCGGTCGGCAGCGCGCAATGCCAGTATGCGCAGCTCGCCTTCTCCCAACCCTGCCCACCAGGCACTTTGGAACTCCAGGGTTTGGAACGGTGTGGCGTGTGCGCTGCGCGCAATGAGGCGGTTCCAGTCCTCCGCCAGATCTATGAAGGCTGCAGCGCCTGAATGAGCCTCCAGCTGCATTAAGGTCAGGCGGCGACGCCTTCAGTGCGCGCCCAGCTGTGCACCACCGCTTCAACGGCATCAATGAAGCGGCTGGCTGCGTCGATGCGGTCAGAGAGTTGCTCGGCGCTGCCCTTGCCGGTTTGGCTGAGGAAGCTGGCGTAATGTTCCAAGGCGGATGCCGCGTGTTCCGGCTCAGCGGATTGCAGCAAAGCAGCCGCGCTCGCAGCCAGCGCGCGCTCAATGAAGGGCAAGGCCAGCCGGCCATCACCGTTGGCGCTGAGCGCGTCAAAGGCGCGCGCGTAATATGCGTGGCGGGCGGGGTTTGCGTCCATGTGCGGCGCCAGGGCTTCCGGCGGCAGCTCAGCTGCGGCCTTGTGCAATGTGATCCAGGCAGCGCGCAGCGCTTGCAGTGTGGCGGCATCCGGCGGCCCATACCCCAGGGTCTGCATTGCGAGCGGCATCAGGCTGGGCTGCGCGAGGCGCGTGGCGGCGGCGGCCAGCAGGCGCAGCTGCTGGCGCTGCGCGTTGCTTTGGTACACCAGACTCAGCACGGCAGTAATGGACCACTCAACCGTGGCCAGCAGCGCGCGCAAGTCATCTGGATCCAGTGGAATTGGCGCGGGCAGTGCGCGGTAGGCGCTGATGCGTGCCAGCTCCTGGCGCGCGCGGGCGCAGGCGTTGCGCGCGCGCGCGTGCACATTTTCCGAAGTGTCAAACTGTCCGCGCACAACCGCCTGCAGCAAGTCGAAAAAGTGCTGCGGGTCATACAGGCGCATGGCGTCGAACACTGTTTGCGCCAGATGCGGGTGCTGGCGCAGTGCGCGCTTGTCGGCAAACTCGCGCGGGTGCAAGTAGCTCAGCTCGATGTGCACCAGGTCGCCTAAGGCCACGCAGGGCTCGTAGTTGTCCGGCGGTGCGCTGTCCACCAGCACAATATCCAAATCCGATGAGCCGCCAAGCTGCGGCTCGCTGCGGGCCACCGAGCCTGTTAGATACGCCGCTACCAGCGTTGTGCGCTGCGACGCCTGCTGCTCCGCAAACCGGCGGGCGTTCTGCACCAGCAGCTCGCGATCCATCAGGCGGCTACCGGGCGGGCCATTCCCAGCGGCAGGCCGGGCTGGCGCACCCCGGCCAGTGCCGCGCGCACCTGCGCAGCAACCAGTTCCAAGTGCGAGCCGTGCTGCACAAAGTCCAGCGCGTTTGTTTCAATCACAAGTGTTTCCGGCAAACCGGTGGCATCATTAAATTGCGCATCGTAAGCATTGCGCAGCGCTTCAATATAGTCACGGTCCATCTCCCGCTCGTAGGGCCGGTCGCGCTGTTCAATCCGGCGCAGCAGGGTTTGCGTGCTGGCGCGCAAATACACCAGCAGATCCGGTTGGGGCAGCTTGTCGCTGAGTGCGCCGTACACTTGCAGATAGGTTGCCAGCTCGTCGCCGTGCAAGTTCAAGCACGCGAACAGCCGGTCTTTTGCGAAAGTGTAATCTGCAATCACGCTCTCGCCCGTTTGTAAGCTGGCAGCCACTTGCTGCAGCTGGCGGTAACGGCTCAGCAGGAAAAATATCTGCGTCTGAAAAGCAAAGCGCGCCCGGTCGCCGTAAAAGTCGCCAAGAAATGGATTGGCATCAAATTCCTCCAGCACCACTTGCGCAGAAAGCACCGGCTGCAGCAGGCGCGCCAGGGTTGTTTTGCCGGCGCCAATCACACCCTCAATTGCAATGTACATGGGATGGTAGGATAGCGAAGCGCGTGAGTTTTGGCAACCGCTACCTCCATGGTAACATCGCCAATCACACTATTATGCAACGCAATTTGGTGCGCGTGTTTGTGAGTTTAGCGCTCTGGCTGGCTGTCGCGCCGGTAGCTGCGGCTGCGGAGGGGGGTGGCGCGGGGGCCGAGTTTGTGTTTGGGCGCACGCGCATTGTGCGCACTGGCGAGCACAGTGGTGCTTTGTTTGTTTTTGGCGGCATGGTGGTGATTGAGCCAGGTGCGATGGTGAATGGCGATTTGTTGACCATGGGCAGCCTGTTGGAGATTGGCGGCACCATAACCGGCGACTTGACGGTAGTGGGCGGCGGCGGAGCACTTTCCGATAGTGCTGTAATTGATGGCGACTTCAACAGTGTGGGGAGCACGGTGCAGCGGGCGCCCGGCGCGGTAATTCGTGGAGCAGATGATGGGCCCATGCGTCTGGATAGACCCGGCCGGTGGACTTGGTCAGATGAGTGGAGAATTGTTGGCTGGTGGTCCGGTCTGGTGGGTGCACTGGCGCTTGCTGCGCTCACCGGCATAGCGCAGCTGTTGTTGCCCGTGCAGTTGGAGCGCGTTGGGCAGGAACTATTGGACCATGCGCCGCGTTCGTTTTTTCTGGGCGCTGCCGTTTTGGTTGGAGTGCCAATGGCTGCTGCTTTGTTGATTGTCACCTGCCTGTTGGCGATTGCCGGTGTGGCGGGAGTTGTGCTCATGCTGCTTGGGCTGCTGGCCGGCTGGCTGGCGCTCGGGGCTGCGCTAGGGCGGCGCATGCTGGCGCTGCAACTGCAACGCGGGCTGCACCCGGCGCTGGCAGCAGCGGCGGGCTGCCTTGTGCTTACGCTAACCTTTGTGGCCGGTGGCACTGTGCCCGTGCTGGGCGGGCTGTTCACATTGCTGGGCATCTGTGCGGTGCTTGCCGGCTTGGGAGCGGCTGCTGCCACCCGTTTTGGCACGCGTCGCGCGCGTCCGGTAGCTGCTGCGCTGCCGGACGCTTAGCAATCCGCATAGCACTAGTCTCGCCAGACATTGGGTTGGCAGGTCTGCTGCAGACTGACAGCGTGCCATTCTGGATTCCGCAGCAGCCAACTTTGCGATAGGCAGCCTCAGATGGCATTCCGTAACATGGTGTTGAACCCGGGCACGCTGTGGGGCGCCGGGCAGGCTCCGCTGGCGGTACAATTTTTGGGCTGCGTGGAGCGACGTATATGTGTAGAGTGCTGCGCAGCGGAGCGCGTTTGGCTGTGATGCTGGCGGGTAAGCGCACTTTGCAAAACAACATTGACGAGGGAACAATTTAAATGCGGATCATTATTACAGGCGGAAGTGGTTTCATCGGGCAGGCGTTGAGCCACGTTTTGATTGCCGGCGGGCATAAAGTGATTGCGCTCAGCCGCTCGCCGGGCACTGTGCGTTTTGCCACGGGTGTGCAGAGTGTGCAGTGGGATGCTGTCAGCGCAGCCGGGTGGGGCCATCTGGTTGATGCAGATACAGCAATTGTTCACCTGGCGGGTGAGAGCATCGCTGGAGATTCGTTCTTTCCGCGGCGCTGGTCGGCGCAAATGAAAGAGCGGATCTTGCGCAGTCGGGTGCAGACCGGGCAGGCAGTGTTGGCTGCAGTCCGGGCGGCCCGCGAGAAGCCGGTTGTAGTGGTGCAGGGATCAGCCGTTGGTTTTTATGGCACGGGCGCAGATGAGCAATTCACCGAGCGCAGCCCGTCCGGTTCTGATTTTCAGGCGCAAGTGTGCAGAGATTGGGAAGCCAGCACAGATGACCTTGCGGGTTTGGGCGTGCGCCGGGCAATTGCACGCATAGGCCTGCCGCTGGATCCACATGGCGGTGTGTTGCCAAGATTTTTGTTGCCGTACCGCTTATTTGCTGGCGGGCCCTTTGGCAATGGCCGACAGTACTTTTCCTGGATTCACATCGCGGACCTGCTGGGTGCGCTGCGTTTTCTGATTGAGGAGCCTAGCGCAAGCGGAGCCTTCAATTTGACCGCTCCGCAACCCGTCACCAACGCGGAGTTTGGCCGCGCTCTTGGTTCTGTGCTGCATCGCCCATCGCTACTGCCAGTGCCAGGCTTTGCCTTCCAGCTGGCCTTTGGAGAAGTCTCAACCATTATACTTAACGGACAGCGCGTGATGCCGGCAGCGCTCCAGGCAGCCGGCTACAAATTTCAATTTTCCGAGGTGCGCGCAGCACTTCAAGACCTGCTGGGATAAGTAGTGCGGCATGGGCCGCAGTCATTTAGGGTGCATGCACCGTAGGGAGCCGGCCGATGCTAGAATCATTGGCGACTTGCTGCTCAATTTATTGCATTAGCAGTTTTTGCTGTAGTGCGGTTCCCGCTTTCTCCGGTCTGTGGGTAAAGTGGTTCTTCCGGCGGCATCCGCTGCGTGAACTGCGCTCCCGGGCGCGCGTGATTGAACACGTTGCAAAGAACCCCGACCTGTAGCGCTTACAACCGGCGGTTTGGGCGCTTACTCTGCGCCACCACACAAATTTTTGAAATCAGCATCTCCAGTGGGTGACGTGCATGCGGGCCAGCCCGTACTTACTGCCGGCTCCGCGTTGAGCGCTGCACGGGCAGCAGTGGTGATGCTGCATGGCCGCGGCGGCAGCGCTATGGACGTGCTAGCGCTGCACTCCGAGTTTAATATCGAAGGCGTGGCTTATTTGGCACCGCAGGCAGCAGGCAACACCTGGTACCCCAACCGGTTTATGGAGCCGGTTGCCACCAACGAGCCGTGGCTCAGTTCCGCGCTGCAGGCAGTGGCACAAACACTGGCAAGCGTGAAGGCTGGTGCGATTGGGGTGGAACGCACTGTGCTGCTTGGTTTTTCGCAAGGCGCCTGCCTGGCGCTGGAGTTTGCGGCGCGCAACTGCTGCCGCTACGGCGGCGTGGTCGCACTGAGTGGCGGGCTGATAGGCGCGGACACGGGTCCGCGGGAAATGACCTGCTCCTTGGCTGGTACGCCGCTGCTGATCGGGTGCAGTGATGTTGATGCGCACATACCATTGCAGCGCGTGCAGCTGGCTGCCCAAGAAATGGAGCGGCTGGGCGGGGCGGTTACGCTCCGCATTTATCCCGGGATGGGCCATACGGTAAACCGGGACGAGCTGGACTGGGTGAGTACGCTGCTGAAAACGCTCGCGCAATAAGCACGCTGGCGGGCGCCAAGTTTGCTTGGCGGCTGCAATTGGAGGGCTACGGCAGTTGCAGCAGTAGTGCCTCCAGCGTCAGGCGCAAGTTTGCGTTTTGATTCAGTGCCTGCATTGCTCCCAGCAATTGCTCCACAAAGCGCGTTGCGCGATTCGAGTCCAGCTTGCCTGCGCTGGCATGCAGCTCTGCGGCCCGGTCCAGGTTGGTAATTGCTGCGTGGCTGCCGTGTACCAGCAGCAGTGCGTCCCGCCACCATGTTAGCCACAACCCCAGCGCCTCCACAACCGTTTCACGGTCTTCGCGCATGCTCTCCGCATAATTAAAGCGCTCGCGGCGGGTGGCACTGCGCAGGGTTTGCAATGTGTCCAGATGGTGCGTGCGGCGCTCCAAGGCTGCACCATCTTGCAGCATATCCACTGCCCAGCCCAAGCGCCCGCCGGAAAGCTGTGCCAGCAGCTCGGCGTGTGCGGCCGGCGCCTGCCAGCGCTCCTGCAGCGCGCTTTGAACCTGCGCCACCGGGAGCGGCCGCAGCGCCACATGCTCGCAGCGCGAAACGATTGTGGGCAGCAACGCCTCCGGGCTGGCAGCCGTCACAATCAAGATGCCGGCGCCGGGCGGTTCTTCCAGAGTCTTTAAGAGTGCGTTCGCAGACTCAGCGTTGGCATTTTCAAAATCCACCAGTAAAGCCACGCGCCGCGCACCCTCCATGGGCTTCAGCGCAAACTGGCGGATCAGGTCGCGCACGGACTCGATGCGGATTTTGGCGGTCTTGATGATTTTGCCACTGACCTCGGGCAGCAGCACATGCACGCCGGGGTGGTGCTGCTGGGCAATCAGCTGGCAGGTGCGGCAGTGGCCGCAGGGTGCGCCGGGCGCCTCGCACTGGATGGCTTGCGCAAATGCGAGTGCGAGCGTGTGCTTGCCGATGGCGGCGGGCCCGGTGAATAGATAGGCATGGCGCAGGCGCTGCGCTGCAAGGTCGCGCGCGAGCGTATGAATTACGGCCTCGTGCCCAATGACCGGCCAAGCCGCGCTGCGGGTGGCAGCCATCATTGACGTAGCTTGTGGCGCAGGGATTTGCATGGCAATATTACTGACGGCGGGTGGACGGTGAACGCCGGCAGGGCACGCCGAGGCGCAACTTTATTTGTAGATGAACGGGCATGTGCACGTGATTATAGGGGCGCTATGTTGCGCGGCTGCTGCGGGTTTCGAATGCCGGTTAGCCTGCCCCGGCATTCACTGCCAGCGCCTTCAATTGCGGGAACAGCGCGCGCACGGCATTGCCGCGATGGCTGATGCTGTCTTTGTGGGCGCCGTTCAGCTCGGCCAACGTACAGCGGGCTGCATCCAAGTGGAACAGCGGGTCGTAGCCAAAGCCGTGGCTGCCCGCTGCGGCAAGTGCAATGCGGCCAGCGCATTCCCCCGCGGCTTCAAGGATTATTTTGCCGGCGGGATCTGCCAGCGCCACGGCGCAATGAAACTGTGCAGTGCGCTGCTCCCACGCAACTGTACGCAATGCATCCAGCAACAACGCCAACTTTTCCGGGTACGGGGTTTGCGCGCCGTTGTAGCGCGCAGTCTGCACGCCGGGCGCACCATGCAGAGCGTCTACGCACAAACCGGAGTCATCCGCCAGCGTCAGGCAGCCGCTCAGCTGAGCGTAGAACGCAGCCTTGCTGCGGGCATTCTCCATAAATGAGCTGCCATCCTCCGGTGACTGTGCCAGAATGTTTTCATCGGCGAGTGTGCGCCAGCGCAGCGGCAGCCCCTGCAGCAGGCGTTGGTACTCTGCCAGCTTGCCGGCGTTGTGAGTGGCGAGCAGAAGCTGCAGTGCCGCCATCAGCGTTGCAGGTTGCAGGCAGGCCGCAGCCTTGAAGGGGCGGAAAGCGGGCTGCCGGGGCGCGCCGCCGCTGGAAAATTTAAGGTTCGCGACTGCCCAAAAGTTTGCATATTTCGAAAAATTTGTAGTAATATTCCGCAAGTAGTCGTATGCTAACCGCAGAATACTGATTTGACCAACACATGCAAGGTTGGGCGCTGGCGATAGCCGCACCTGACTTATTCCCCTGCGCACCAAAGCGCAAGATCTTACGACCCATTGCTGATAGTGGGTCTTGCTCTTTAAGTGGGCTTAAGCCGCTGGCAGCTCCGCACACGGTGTCACACGCCGCTTTTTGGGCGCCTGTGACGGCACTTAATTTCTAAATCCATACTTTATTCCAAATCAGGGAGAGAAGAAGATACAAAACATGGACGCGTCAATAAAAGGTTATCTGTCACCAAAACTTGAAGGCTACAAAAAAGAGTGGGGGCACGGCGTGCGGGCGGTTGCGGCAGTGCGCCCGGGGGAAATTTTAATTGTGTGGGGTGGCACGATTCTCACGGGATCGGAGCTGGGTAACTTGTCCGCTCAAGAGCGCAGGATTTCGGTGCAAGTGGATGATGATATGTACCTGGTCACACCGTCAAAATGGATTGGCCCGTCGGACTGGGTAAACCATTCATGTAATCCGAATGCCGGCTTGCGCGGGCAGATTACGCTGGTGGCAATGCGCGCTATTAGAGTTGGCGAGGATGTATGCTTTGACTATGCCATGAGCGATGGCAACAGCTACGATGAATTTGACTGCTTGTGCGGAGCGCGCGCCTGCCGCGGGCGGGTGCAGGGCAATGACTGGCAGCGCCCGGAATTGTGGAAGAAATATGCAGGCTATTTTTCCCCGCATTTGCAGGCGCGCATCTCCCGCCTGGCAAAGACCACGGAGCGCCGGCAGGAACGTGCGGTTCACATCGGCGCGCCTGCGCTGGCGGTGCGCTGAGTATTTTCTGACCAGCACGCCTGGTTGCGACCGCTAAAATACAAAGTGCCGGCATCAGCCGGCACTTTTTGATTCATTCCGTGGCAGCGCCCCCGGATTATTTTTGGGTCGGGATCTCCACTGGCTCGTTATGCCCGTAAAACTCAAGCTGCGTCTCGCTGCCCGCAGCAGCAACTTGAATGCGCGTCAAGTGGTCGTCGTCTACCTGAACCCACAGGTCAATTTTTAACTTCGCATCGGCAAGGGTGCCGGGCAAAATGGATTTCAGCGCCAGCGCCGGGATATCACCGGTAAAGTGGCGCAGCTGCACGCCTTCCACTTCCTCGATCCCCGCCACCTGTAGATTTTGGATTTCTTTTGTGAGCACATTGCTGATGCCGGTGGCCGTGTCAAACAGCGCCAGCGGGGCTAGCGGCATGCCGGCCGGCTGCGGCGCATACATGCCGGTCAGCGGATTGGTCATCAATGCCCCCTCCGGCCGCCACAGCATCTTCAACGTGAACAAGTTGCCCAACGCTTCCACCTTCACTTCCGCAAAAACCTGGTCGGACGCCTGATAAGCTCCGGCTGCTTCCAGAAACTTAGCGCCGAGCTGCGCATCCAGGATTACCGGTTCGCCCGTGTGCTGCAGCTTGAACTGCACAGACTGCAGGGTGTCAAACACCTTGGCTGCGCGCCCCAGATACTCGATTGGCGTCGGAGTGGGAACCGGCGTGGCTGTGGGGGGCGCAAACAAACTGCCACACCCAGCTAACAGACCGGCACACAACACCGCCCCACAAATGCGTGATTGGAACTTGTTAGCCATACTGTTTAGTGGTAAGTGTAACACATCGCCGATGCTAAAATTCCGCCGCGAGAGAAGCTTGCTACACGCCCGCGAACTGGATCCGCTGGTTGAAGGCCAGTCACAGGAGACTGAGCAGGAGCTGCTCGTTTTGGTGACGGAGACGCCCGACCGGTTGCGCGTGCTCGTGCACAATGATGATGTGACCCCCTACGATTTTGTGGTGCTGGTACTGCAAAGTGTTTTTATGCTTGAGGCCGGGGAAGCACAGCGCGTCACACTCACAGCACACACCAGCGGCGTGGCATTGGTGGCGGTGCTGCCCGAGCAGGACGCAAAGTACCGCGTGGGGCAAGCGCATGCGCTGGCGCGCGATGCGGGCGTGCCGCTCACATTTAGCTTGCAGCCGGAATAGCAGCATCCAGTGCGCCCGTATGGCGGCGGGCTAAGCTCCAAACAAAAAACCCGCTGCGGATTGCGGCGGGTTCGAGCCAGCATGCGGGCTGGCAGCCGGTATGGCGGGTCTTGCGTTTAGCTGAAGAGGTGCAGCTCGCTGCCGATGAGCACAGCTAGAGTTGCATACAGTGCGATGAAAGCCATTGTGAGGCGGATTGATATTGACATGCGGGCATCCCTTGTCCGGCTGCAGTGCGCGGAGATTTCTTCTCTGCAAATAGTATCGTCGCGGTAGTGCCGAAGCCTGTAAACAGTGCGTAAAAACCGCGCGGGGCGGTGGGGATGCGGCGCCAGTTCAAGCGGGCCGCCGTGTGGGACGCGCGCGCCTGCCGCTAGTGCGCCAGCGCCTGGGCGAGGTCGGCAATCAAGTCGTCGGTGTGCTCCAAGCCAACCGAAATGCGCAGCAGGTTGTCTGGCGTGGTGGAGTGCGCACCTTCAATTGAAGCGCGATGCTCAATCAGGCTCTCCACGCTGCCAAGGCTGGTGGCGCGCGTGAACAACCGCACGCGTGCAGCCACGCGGATGGCTGCCGCCCGCCCGCCCTTCACTTGCACTGACAGCATTCCGCCAAACGCCCGCATCTGGCGCGCAGCTACGGCATGGCCCGGATGGTCTGCAAGGCCGGGATAGTGAACACTATCCACCCCCGCATGGTCAGACAAAAATTCTGCAATGCGCAGCGCACTCGCCGACTGAGCCCGCACCCGCAGCGGCATTGTGGAAATTCCACGCAGCACCAGCCAGCAGTCAAAGGGGGCAGGCACTGCGCCCGCAATTTCCTGCAATGCGCGGATGCGCTCGAAGATGCCGTCCGGCGCGCGCGCCACGACCGCGCCGCCAAGCACATCACTGTGGCCGCTAAGGTACTTGGTTGTGGAGTGCACCACCAGATCCGCGCCGGCCTGCAGCGGGTGCTGTAGTGCGGGCGTAGCCCAGGTGCCGTCCACTGCGCACAGCGCGCCAGCTGCGTGCGCAATCTGCGCCACACGTTCAATGTCAACAATTTTGAGCATCGGATTTGAGGGCGTCTCCAGCCACACCAACCGCGTGTTCGGGCGCAGGGCGGCGTGTAAGTTGGCCGGATCGCCCATGTCTACGCGGTCCACCTGCAGCCCCCACGGCTGCAGCACCTCGCACAGCAGGCGTGCCACGCCGTGGTACAGGTCGTCATGTGCAAGCACGTGGTCGCCGGGGCGCAATGCCTGAAAGACGGCGGCACAGGCTGCACTGCCCGATGCAAACGCAGCTGCGGATGCGCCGCCTTCCAGCGCTGCCAGGCACTCCTCAAGCATTTTGCGGTTCGGGTTGCCACCGCGTGTGTAGATAAAACCGCGTGGGTAGCTTGTGTCCGCGTCGCGCTCAAAAGTGGTGGACAGATGCAGCGGAGCTGTGATTGCGCCAGTGGCCGGGTCCACTGTGCGCCCGGCATGTACGGCCAGCGTTTCAAGTTTCATGCGCGGTGTTCTCCGGCCAGTGTGATCACGGTGATCTCAGGCGGACAGTTGCGGCGCAGCGGCAGCATCGCTGCGCCCACCCCGGGGTTTACATACAGCCACATGCCGCCAACCCGGTATTGGCCGAGCACATACTTGCGGCCCATGCGAGTGTGCTTTACGGGTCCCACCCCGGCGATGCGCAATTGGCCGCCATGGGAGTGGCCGGAAAGCTGCAGGGCGATGCGCCCGTCCCGCGCAGCTTCATCTGCAAAGTCCGGCTCATGTGCCAGCAGCACCACCGGTGCATTGGCGGGCGCGGCTGCCAGCGCAGACTGCAGATTGGCAAAACCCAGTTGGGCACAGTCCACGCCCGCCAGCCACAGCTGCGAGCCGCCGACTTGCAGCGCTGCCCCGGAGTTGCGCAGCAACCTGACACCGCTGCGGGCCAGCGCCGCCGCCACGGCATCTTCGCCGGCGAAGTAATCATGGTTGCCCAGCACGGCAAACACGCCAAGCCGGGCGTGCAGCGCGTTGAGTGTGGCGTCAATGTCCGGGGAGGTGCCATTGCGCGGGTGGCTGGTAAAGTCCACCAAATCGCCCGTGAACACAATCAAATCGGCTTGCAGTGCGTTGAGCTGTGCAGTCACTTTGCCACCATCCGCTCCGCGCACAAAACATCCCAGATGCAAATCAGAAAACTGCGCAATGCGCAGGCCGCGCAGTTCGCCAGCCAAGCCCGGCAGCGCAATGCTTTGCTCGCGCACAACCAGGCTGCCGGGCCGCAGAGTGGCGGCATAGATCTCGCTGTAGCGGCTGCTCCGGTACCACTTGCCTAACCGGCGCACAATTGGCCGGTAGACGCGGCCCCAAAAATGAAGATGTTCAACCATGATGGTTCAAGACCGGCAGGTAAAATACTGCCGCTGCAATTGAATTGATAATATCATGCGCTTGGCTTCGTTGTTTGCAAACAAAACCGGAGCGTTGCCTAGCGGCGGAAAGCATTGGCTGCTGTTGCTGGCCCTGCTGGCTGCTGCCGGCGCAGCGGCTTGGTGGTGGTGGTGGCAGCCGCGCGCAAACCGGCCGGAGAGCATCGCGCGGGTGCTCCGGCTGCGCGCGCGGTTTGCCGACCGTGGTGCGCACGCAGCGTGGGAGGTGCGTGCGGGCCAGCGCTGCGCCAACGCAGCGCTGCTAATGCCCACCAGCGGCCTGATTGGTTTCGGGTGGAATGACAGTTTTCGGTCCGGCCATCGCCACACCGGCTACGACATCTACAGCCCGCTGGGCGTTGAAAATATGGAGCCAGTGGTGGCAGCGAGTGCCGGCTACCTTACGCGCGAGCCGGACTGGCTTAGCACCGTCATCATTCGCCACCTGAAGTTTGGCGGCGTGCATCCGCCGGCGCAAGTGTGGACCTATCACACGCACATGGCTGCCGCTGACGGCAAGCAGTCTTTTGTGGATGCGGAATTTCCACCAGGCACGCGCGAGGTCTTTGTGGAGGCTGGCACAGTGCTTGGAGAACAGGGTACCTGGTCCGGCACCCAGCACATGCCCACCGGATTGCATTTGCATTTTTCAGTTGTGCGCAGCGAAGGGGATGGTGGCTATGCCAACGAAACGCGCATTGACAACACCTACGACCCCGGGCCGCTGCTGGGCGTGACGGCTGATGCCAGTGGAGTGCTGCGTTGCGCGAATTAACGCCGCTGTACTACATAACCAGCGCGGCACTGCCAACGCCCAAGGCGGGCAGCGTGCAGGTAATGCAAATGTGCGCCGGCCTTGCCACGCAGACCGAGACAACCTTGGTGCTGCCGCGCGCCGTACAGCCGCAGCCGGCAGCCAGCCTGCTAAGCCATTACGATGTGCCTGCCAGCTTTGCAGTGCTGCGCCTGCCGCGCCGAGCGCATGCACACCTGTGGCGCCTGCATGCGGTGCGGCACGTGCACCGGCAGCAGGGTAGCGCGTGGCTGTGTTACGCGCGCGGCCGCGATGTGCTGGCAGCATGGCTGGCCTTGCAGCTGGGTGCGCGCGCAATCTTTGAGGTGCACGGCCGACCCGCATCGTGGCTGGAGCTGCGCTTGCTGCGCAGCGTGGCTGCGCATGCGCGCGGCCAATTGGTGGCCATCTCTGCCGAGCTGGCAGCAGTTTACGGGCGCGCCTACGGTATTCCCGCAGAACGCTTTTTCATCGCGGCGGATGCGGTCACCCTGGCCCGCTTCACGCCACAGATGCAGCGCGACGAGGCCCGCAGTGCTTGCGGCCTTGCGCCGAGCGGGCGTTACGCCGTGTATACTGGCAGCTTGTATCCCGGCCGCGGCTTGGAGGTGCTCTTCGCAGCCATGCGCTCGCAAAGCGCGCAACTGGTGGTGGTGGGCGGCGGCGCTGCAAGTGAGGTGCAGCATTGGCGCTCTATTGCTGTTGCGGCCGGTGTGCCTGATGCCATATTTACCGGCTACCAATCGCCCGCCCGAATACCACACTATCTGCAAGCGGCAGACGTGCTGCTGATGCCCTACGGCACGCGCACCCTGACGCCCAGCGGCGAAAACACGACTGCTTTTATGTCACCCCTGAAGATGTTTGAGTACATGGCGGCAGCGCGCCCGATTGTGGCAACCGATTTGCCGGCGCTGCGCGGAACATTGCGGCACGAGCACAACGCCTTGCTGGTTGCACCGGATGCAGAGGCGCCGCTGGCTGCTGCCATCGCGCGGGTGCTGGCAGACAGCGGACTGGCGGCACGCCTGGCCGCAGCTGCGCGGGCTGATGTTGAGCCGCTTACGTGGGAAGCGCGGGCTCGTACGGTGCTCGCTCGCGTTGGGCAAGTGGTGCAAGGTTGAACCTGGCTGTGCTTGCCGCTGCCGGCATGTATAAATTGACGCAATGAATATTCTGGTGACTGGCGGGCTGGGGACGGTGGGGGCGCCGCTCTGCAGCGAGCTGCGCCGGCGCGGCCACAACGTGTGGGTGTGCGATTTGATGCACGCTCCGGCACCCAACTACATGCGCTGTGATGTTGGCGACTCGCGCCAGCTGGCGCGCGTGATGGAGGCGGCGCAGCCCGAGCTGGTGTTTCATCTGGCGGCGGAGTTTGGGCGCTGGAATGGCGAGGACTACTACGAACGCGTGTGGACCACCAATGCCATTGGCACAAAGCATTTGCTGCGCCAGCAGGAGGCGCGGCGCTTCCGGCTGGTGTTCACCAGCAGCTCTGAAGTCTATGGAGATTACGAGGGGCTGATGAGCGAGGCCGTGCTGGCGCAGCATCCCATCCGGCAGCTCAATGACTACGCCATCTCGAAGTGGGTCAACGAGCAGCAGATAATGAACTCCGCAGATCGCCACGCAACAGAAACTGTGCGCGTGCGGCTCTTCAACACCTACGGCCCGGGCGAGTATTACAACGAGTACCGCAGTGTGGCGTGCCAGTTTATCTACCGCGCGCTGCACGATTTGCCCTACACCGTGTACCTCAATCATCACCGCACTTCTTCATATATTGATGACACGGTACGCACGCTTGCAAATCTGGCGGACCCTGGCCGTTTTCTTTCTGGCAGTGTTTACAACATTGCCGGCGCCGAATACCACGATATCAAGCAGCTGTCGGATTTGGTGCTGCGCCTGACCGGGCGCGACGACAGCCGCGTGCAATATGTGGAGCGCGAGGCGCACAACACGCTGAACAAGCGCGGTGACCTGACCAACGCTAGCCGTGATATCGGCCACGTGGCGCGCTTTGATCTGGCTGCAGGTGTGCCGCTCACAATTGCGTGGCAGCGCCAGGTGTACGGGGTGCAATGATGCAACCGCAAAAGATTGTGGTGATTGGAACCGGCTATGTGGGCCTGCCGGCTGCGCTGCTGCTCGCGCGCGCCGGCCACTCTGTGGTGGGGGTGGACATCAACGACAACATTGTGCGCGCCATCAATGACGGGGTGCTGCACATTAATGAAGCAGCGCTGCAGGCCATTATGGACGAGCCGGCCGTGCGCGCCAACCTGACGGCACAGGCCACGCCCTGCGCTGCGGATGTGTTCTTCATTGCAGTGCCCAGCCCGCTGGACCAGCGCAAGAAGGTGGCGGACCTGAGCATGGTTGTGGCAGCGGGTGAAGGCCTAGTGCCATACCTGCGCGCCGGCAATCTGGTGGTGCTCGAGTCCACTGTGCCGCCGCTCACCTGCCGCGAGCTGCTCACGCCCATTCTTGAGCGCTCCGGCCTGCAGGTTGGCGTTAATCTTTTTCTGGCGCACTGTCCGGAGCGCATTTTGCCGGGTGATGTGTTCTACGAAATTGTGCACAACGATCGAATCATCGGGGCGCGGGATGCGCATTCCCGCAAGCTGGCCGCTGCGGTGTACAGCAGTTTTGTGAAGGGCGAGCTGCTGGAGACCGATGATGTGACCGCCGAGCTGTGCAAGTTGATGGAAAACACTTACCGCGATGTAAACATCGCGCTTGCCAACGAACTGGCTGCAGTTGCTGCGACGCTGGGCATTGACGCGCGCGCCGCCATCGCACTTTCGAATCGCCATCCGCGGGTAAATCTGATGGAGCCGGGCATCGGCGTGGGCGGGCATTGCATCCCCATCGATCCGTGGTTCATCAAAGAAGTTGATCCGGCAAATTCGCGCCTCATCTTTGCGGCGCGCACAATAAATGATGAGATGCCGCACCGGGTGGCGGCGCGCGTGCGCCAGTCCGTGCGCGGCGTGTTGGACCCGCGCATTGTGGCGATCGGGGCCGCCTACAAGCCAAACACCGAGGACATGCGCGAGAGCCCGGCCGTGCATGTGGTGGAACTGCTGCGCGCCGATGGCTACGAAGTGGCGCACTACGACCCGCTGGTGAAGGGCATGGCCTACCCGGATACGCTGGCAAAGGCCTGTAGCGGTGCGGATTGCCTGGTAATGCTGGTGGAACATACCGGCGTGATGGCGGAGCTGGAAGCCCAGCGCCCGGAAATTGACCGCAATATGCGCACGGCGCAGGTCTTGCGCTTTTGATGCGGCTGGGTTATTATTGCGGCAGATGAGCGCGATGTATTTTGCAGGCTATTACTACTTTGGTGCCGTGCGTGCGGCCACCGTGGCTTCGCCTTGAGTAGACTCTAGCCTTTTCGGACGAGTTCACAAGCGCGGAGCAACCCTCCGCGCTTTTTGTTTTACATGAGGTGGCGATATGGCGAAGATTTGTCGCGGGGTGCGGGGCGCAATAACAGTGGAGCAGAATACGCCGGAGGATATTCTCAGCGGCACGCGCGAGGTGCTGCAGGCGCTGATTGCTGCGAATGGAATCGAAGTGGAGGATGTGGCGTCTGTGTTTCTGAGCGCGTCGCCGGATCTGACGGCCGAGTTTCCGGCGCTGGCAGTGCGCGAGCTGGGCTGGCTGGAGACCGCCGTGCTGTGCACGCACGAGATGCAAGTGCCGCACGGCCTTGAGCGCTGTGTGCGCGTGTTGCTGCATTGGAACACTGAGCGCACGCTGGGCGAGATCGAGCATGTCTATTTGAAGAGTGCGGTGAAGCTGCGGCCGGACCGGGCGCCGAAGGGCAAGTGAGCGTTACGCAGTTTGATTGCCGGCAGCGGATTATTGATGAGCAGTCATCCAAGGAGTGATGTGAAATGGTGATCGTAATGCAAGCGGGTGCCACACCTACCCAGATAGCTGCGGTTGTGGCGCGGGTGGAGCAGGATGGATTGAAGACGCAAGTTGTGCGGGGCACCGAACGCAATATCGTGTGCGCACTGGGCGATGACCGCCTGATAGACAAGCGCGCCTACGCCGTGCTTGACGGTGTGGAGACGGCGACGCCAATCCTCAAGCCGTTCAAGCTTGCTTCGCGCGAGGCGCAGCCCGCAGACAGCACCGTGCACCTGAAGAATCTGCGCGTGGGCGGCGCAACAATCGCGATTGTTGCCGGCCCGTGCTCCGTGGAGAGCCGCACCCAAATGCTGGAAATTGCCCACGCTGTGAAGGAGGCTGGCGCGCATGCATTGCGCGGCGGCGCCTTCAAGCCGCGCAGCTCGCCGTACAGCTTTCAAGGCATGGGTGAGGAAGGCCTGATGATTTTGGCCGAGGCCGGTGCGGCTACCGGCCTGCCAGTGGTGACTGAGGTCATGTCCGCCGAGCAGCTGGTGCTTGTGGAAAAATATGCGGACGTGCTGCAGATCGGCGCGCGCAACATGCAGAACTATGAGCTGCTGCGCGCCGTCGGCGCCGCCAGGCGGCCTGTGCTGCTCAAGCGTGGCCTGATGTCCACCATCGAAGAGTTGCTGATGAGCGCCGAGTACATTCTTTCATCGGGAAATCCGCACGTGATCCTGTGCGAGCGCGGCATCCGCACTTTTGAAAAATACACCCGCAACACCACCGACATCAACGCCATCCCGGTGCTGAAACATATGACGCACCTGCCGGTGATGCTTGACCCGAGCCACGGCGTGGGGCAGTGGGAGTATGTGCCTGCAGTGGCGCGCGCAGCTGTGGCTGCCGGCGCCGACGGCTTGCTGGTTGAAGTGCACAATCATCCTGATCTGGCGCTCTCTGATGGTGCGCAGAGCTTGAGGCCCGAGGTCTTCGCGGCGCTGGTGAAGGAATGCCGCGCTGTAGCCGACATTATTGGCCGCAACTAGCATGCGGAAATTGGAGTTGCAATGATCATCGTAATGCGCGCGGGCGCTTCCCGCGAAGAAATTGACAATGTGGTGGCGCGCGTTGAGCGTGACGGCTTCACGGCGCATCTGAGTGCCGGCGCGGAGCGCACCATCATTGGCCTGATTGGCGATGACCGGCCGCTCGATCGGCAATTGTATGAAGTACTGCCCGGGGTTGAGAAGGCGATGGCGGTGCTTAAGCCGTTTAAGCTGGCGTCCCGCGAGTTCTCCGCTGCGGATTCTTTGGTGAACATCAAGGGCGTGGTCATTGGCGGCTCGCCGGTGGTGCTGATGGCTGGGCCATGCGCAGTGGAAAGCCGCAGCCAGCTGCTGGAGATAGCGCATGCGGTGAAGGCGGCTGGCGCACAAGTGCTGCGGGGCGGTGCCTTCAAGCCGCGCAGCTCGCCGTACAGCTTTCAGGGGCTGGGCGAGGAAGCGCTGAAGATACTGGCGGAGGCGCGCGAGCAGACCGGCCTGCCGGTGATCACGGAGATCATGACGCCTGAGCATCTGCCTATGGTTTGCGACTATGTGGACATGCTGCAGATTGGAGCGCGCAACATGCAGAACTATGAGCTGCTTAAAGGCGTTGGCCGCACTGCGCTGCCGGTGCTGCTGAAGCGCGGGCTGATGGCCACCATGGAGGAACTGCTGATGAGCGCGGAGTACATCCTTGCCGCCGGCAACCGGCAGGTGGTGTTGTGCGAGCGCGGTATCCGCACTTTTGAAAAGTACACGCGCAACACGACGGACATCAATGCCATTCCGGTGCTCAAGAACCTGACGCATTTGCCGGTAATGCTCGACCCCAGCCATGGAGTTGGTGCCACGCGGTACGTGCTGCCCGTGGCGCGCGCGGGCATTGCTGCGGGTGCGGACGGGCTGCTGGTGGAGGCGCACTGCAATCCGGAGGAAGCGCTGTCGGATGGCGGCCAAAGTCTGCGGCCGGAACAATATTCCGAGCTGGTGCGCCAGGTGCGCACCATTGCGCACGCTGTCGAGCGCAGTTAACCCAGCGTATTAATTTTGGCAGGCGCACTGTGAATTCAACGCTGGCATTGGCTGATGCGCGCATTACCATAGCCGGACTGGGCTTGATGGGCGGGTCGCTGGCGCTGGCCCTGCGCGGGAAATGTGCGCACTTGACGGGTGTGGATGCGGATGCCCAGGCCTGCGCAGCAGCGCTGGCGGGCCAGGTGGTGCAGGCCGTTGAGAGCGAGCTGCACGCTGGCATTGGAAATGCGCACGTGCTGGTGCTGGCCACGCCGGTGGGTGTGATCCTGCAGCAACTGCAAGCATTGAAAGCACTCACCAGCGCGCGCAAAGCTGCGCTGGTTGTGCTGGATCTGGGATCAACCAAGGCGGAAATTGTGGCGGCGATGGAAACGCTGCCGGCAGCGTGCGACCCGGTGGGCGGGCACCCCATGTGCGGCAAAGAAGTTGCCGGCTTGCAGCACGCGGATGCGGCGCTTTACCACGGCGCAACATTTGTGCTGGCGCCGCTGGTGCGCACCAGCCCGGCCGCATTGCAGCTGGCGCATGCAGTGGTGGCAGCAGCTGGCGCGCACGCGCTGCTGTTGGATGCTACGCGGCATGACCGGCTCGCTGCGGCTACCAGCCACGTGCCGTACTTGATTGCCTGCGCATTGATGTCCGCCGCCAGCGCAGCTGCGGTAGATGATGAAGCGCTTTGGAAGCTTGCGGCTTCCGGCTTTCGCGACACGTCGCGCTTGGTTGCCAGTTCGGTAAACATGATGCTGGACATTCTACGCACCAACCGCGCGCCTGTTCGTGCGGCGCTGCTGGCCCAGCGCGATCAGATCGACCGGCTTGCCGGGATGCTCGAGGGTGATGAGGCTGCACTCGTGCAGTTTCTGCAGAGCATGCGCAGCGAGCGCAGCCGGCATTTCCCCTCGCCGCGCTGAAATTTGAAGTCATTACCGAGGGATTTCCCGGGCGCAGAATTTTTATGAAAGTTCATGGACGAGCTGCCAATTTGTGCGGCCCGGTTGCGCTGGCCGGCGACAAATCCATGTCCCATCGGGCGTTGCTGCATGCTGCCCTCAGCCCCGCGCGCAGCACGCTGCGCAATGTTTTGCGCGCTGGCGTTACCAAAGCCATGATTGGCTGCCTCCAGCGCCTTGGCGTTTCAATCTTGCAAGCCGGCTCCGCACTGCATGTGCAGGGCGGGGCGTGGCGGCCGGTACCGGACGCGCTGCATTGCGGCAACTCCGGAACAACGCTGCGGTTAATGCTGGGCGCCATTGCCAGCCAGCCGCTGCGCGTCACACTCAGTGGCACGCCCGGCTTGCAGCGCCGCCCCATGCAGCGCCTCGCCGATCCGCTGCGCCTGATGGGCGCGCAAATCGACAACAACTTTGCACCGCTCACTGTGAGCGGCGGTGCCCTGCGCGGCATCGAATACGCCATTCCGGTTGCGTCCGCGCAGGTGAAAGCTGCGCTGCTGCTGGCCGCATTGCACGCCAGCGGCCCCACCACGTTGCGCGAGCCCGGCCCCTCGCGGGATCACTCGGAGCGCATGCTACGGGCACTGGGCGTGGATGTGCGCTCGCAGCAAAATTTTGTCACGCTATATCCGCTGTCTGCGGCGCTACCTGCTTCACTACTCACGCTGCCAGCTGACATGTCGGCAGCTGCCTTCATGCTGGCAGTGGCAGTGCTGGTGCCCGGCTCCAGCATCCAACTGCAGGGCGTCGGAATCAATCCCACCCGCACCGGCTTCCTTGAAGCGCTGCAGGAAATGGGCGCAGATATTCGCATCACAAACCAGCGCGAGGAGGGCGGCGAGCCGGTGGCGGATCTGGAGGCACGCCACAGTGCCCTGCGGGCAATTGAGATTGGCGGCGCGCGCGTTGTGCGCATGATTGATGAGTTCCCGGTTTTTGCAGTGCTGGCCACACAGGCTGCCGGGCGCACAGTAGTGCGGGATGCAGCCGAGCTGCGCTTGAAAGAATCCGATCGCATTACGGTGCTGGCGGGTGAACTGCGCAAGCTGGGTGTGGTGCTGAGCGAGCAGGCGGATGGGTTTGAGCTGCACGGACCGCAAGCCATTCAGCCCGCTGCGGTCGCCAGCCATGGCGATCACCGGCTGGCAATGTCACTGGCAATTGCAGGGTTGCTGGCGCCCGGCACAACTACGGTTGCCGGCGCGGACGCAGTCGACGAATCGTTTCCGGGTTTTGGCGCTGCGCTGCAGCAATTGGGCGCGGCGATTGAAGCGGATCCCGCCTGATATATCCCGCGCCATGCCAGCCACTCCGCAAGTTCCTGCCGGTGCCGCCCCAACGGTTGTCATCCTTGGGCATCCGGTACATCACAGTGTTTCGCCGACGATGCAGGGCGCTGCGTTTGCGGCGCTGGGCTTGCCGCACCGGGTGGTGGCGGTGGATGTGCCACCCGCGGAACTGCCTGCGGCAATTGCGCGCTTTCGCAGCGGCGAGTGGGCGGGTGGCAATGTCACCATTCCGCACAAGCGCGCCGTGCTGGCGCTGCTCGATGAAGTGACGGACATCGCAGCGCTGCTGGGTGCGGCCAACACAATCATCAACCGCGGCGGGCGGCTGGTGGGTGACAACACGGATGCGGCCGGCTTCATTGCGGATTTGGACACCCATGCGGTTGATGTGCGTGGCGCGCCCGTGCTAGTGTTTGGCACCGGTGGCTCGGCGCGCGCGGTCGCCTATGCGCTGCTACAGCGCGGTGCGGCCGAGGTGCGTTTGCTGGGCCGCAACATTGCGCAAGGTGCGCAGCTTGCACGCGAACTGCATGCCGTGACCGGCGGGCGGCTGATAAATTTTGCATGGACGCCAACCGATGTGGGTGATGCATCCCACGGCTGCGTGCTTGTGGTGAACTGCACCCCGCTGGGCATGACTCCGGACATTCACACCACACCCTGGTTCCAGGTGGTGCCATTCAGCAGCAAGCCCTTCGTTTACGACCTTGTATATAATCCAGCACAGACGCTCTTGCTGCGGCAGGCGCTCTCGCATGGCCTGCGCGGTGCCACCGGATTGGGGATGTTGGTGCAGCAGGGCGCACTTGCGTTCCAGCGCTGGACCGGCAGCGCAGCGCCGGTGGACAGAATGCGTGCCGCAGCGGAAGCCAAACTTTATGCTTAGATTTATCACAGCTGGCGAGTCGCACGGGCCGAGCGTGCAGGTCATCATCGAAGGCCTGCCCGCGGGCTTGCCGCTCTCGGCTGCAGACATCAACCCGGATCTCGCGCGCCGCCAGCTGGGCTACGGTACGGGCGCGCGCATGAAGATTGAGCACGACGTCGTGCAAATTCTGGCGGGTGTGATGAACGGCAGCACAACCGGTGCGCCAATTGCGCTCACAGTGGAAAATGTGGATCACGTCAAGTGGAAAGGGGTTGCTATTCCGGCGTTGACCACGCCGCGCCCCGGCCACGCCGACCTGGCCGCTGCCATCAAGTACGGCTATGACGATATGCGCTACAGCTTGGAGCGCGCCTCGGCGCGCGAGACCGCAGCGCGCGTGGCAGCAGCGGCTGTCTGCCGCAAATTCTTGATGCAGTTTGGCATTGAGATTGGCAGCTACGTACTCGAGATTGGTGCGGTGGCGGCAGCAGTTGCGCACATGCCCGTGGCGGAACGCTGCCGGCTGGCAGAGACCTCTGATGTGCGCTGCCCGGATGCGGCAGCAGCCGAGCGGATGCGCGTGCACATCCGCGAAATAATGCTGGCCAAGGACACGCTGGGTGGAATTTTTGAAGTGGCAGGCATGGGCGTGCCGCCCGGCCTGGGCTCGCATGTGCAATGGGATCGCAAGTTGGATGGCCGGCTGGCGCAAGCCATGCTCAGCATCCATGCCATCAAAGGCGTGGAGGTTGGCCCCGCGTTTGAGAACTCACGCCTGCCCGGTACGCAAGTGCACGATGAGTTGTTTCGGGATGGCGAGCGCATTGTGCGGCGCACCAACCGCGCGGGTGGCACCGAGGGCGGCATCACTACCGGTGAGGCCTTGCTGGTACGGGCCGCGATGAAGCCCATCAGCACCACACTGAACCCGCTTATGACGGTCGACTTGGCGACGGGCGGCACTGGCCCGACAACCTATGAACGCTCGGACTTTTGTGCGGTGCCGCGCGCGGCTGTGATTGGCGAAGCGATGGTGGCGCTGGTGGTGGCTGAAGCGCTATTGGAAAAGTTGGGCGGCGACTCGCTGGCAGAAATGCGCCCGCGTTTTGCGGCCCTGCGCGCTTCGGCGCTGCCGGATCTGGTGATGGCGAACACGCCCATTAAATTCTGGCCAGCTGATTGAGGCGCATGCTACAATGCGCAGCTCTGTGGGCCATGGTGCAATTGGCAGCACAGCGGACTTTGGATCCGTCGATCCTGGTTCGAGTCCAGGTGGCCCAGTAAAGATGATCAAGGGCGGAAAGCAGGTGGCAGTTGGCCCATTGCTTCCGCCCTTTTTCATTAGCCCCACTTTATAATCCGGCTTGCAGAGCATGAAAATAGCAGCAGTAATTCTTGCCGCCGGGCAGGGCACGCGCATGAAGTCTGCGTTGCCCAAAGTGCTGCAGCAGCTGGGCGGCCGGCCGCTGGTGCAGTACGCTGCGGAGTTGGCGCAGGCGATTGGTATCGCTGAGCCCGTCTTTGTGGTTGGGCATGGCATGGATGCAGTGCAGGCGGCGGTGGGCCGGGCTGCGCAGTTTGTGGTGCAAGCCGAGCAGCTAGGCACCGGCCACGCTGCGCTGCAAGCGGCCTCTTTGCTACGTGCTAGTGCGGAGCTTGTGCTGGTCTGGTATGCAGACATGCCGTTGCTGCGCCCGGAGACATTGCACGCAGTGGTGGCAGCGCAGCAAGCCAACCGCGGGCCGCTCACAATTCTCACGGCCACCGGCGATAATGCGCGCGGCTTTGGTCGGGTGCTGCGCGATCCGAAGCGCCGGGTGCGTGCGGTGGTTGAGGAAGCGCACGCCACGCGCCGGCAGCTGGCCCTGCGCGAGCTGAACGCCGGCGTGTATTGCGCCCGCGCGGACTGGTTGTGGAAAGAGCTGGCGCGCCTGCCCGCATCGCCCAAAGGCGAGTACTACCTGACTGACCTTGTGGGTGTGGCCGTGGCGCAACGGCGCAATGTGGCAAGTGTGCAGCTGGGTGCAACCGAAGAACTTATTGGAATTAATACCCAGGTACATTTGGCTGAGGCGGAAACTGCGCTGCGCCTGCGCATCAACCGGCAGTGGATGGCGGCGGGCGTGCACCTGCTGGATCCAGCGAGCACTTACATTGAACCCGGCGTGCAGCTCGCTGCGGAGTGCGTCATCCTGCCCAATACGCATCTGTGCGGAACCACGAGTGTGGGTGCGCACAGCACCATCGGCCCCAACAGTATTGTGCGCGACAGCGTCGTGGGTGCAAACTGCCGCATTGAATGCTCTGTAATTGAGTCGGCGGTGGTGGAAGAGGATGTGCGCATCGGGCCTTTTGCCCACTTGCGCCCCGGCGCACACTTGGCGCGCGGCGTGCACATGGGTAATTTTGGCGAGGTCAAGAACTCCTACCTTGGACCGGAAGTAAAGATGGGCCATTTCAGTTACATTGGAGATGCGCAAATTGGTGCGCGCACCAACATCGGCGCCGGCACCATCACATGCAACTTTGGCATGGATCAGAAGAAGCACCGCACGGTGGTGGGTGACGACGCCTACATTGGCAGTGACACACTGCTCGTGGCGCCGGTAACGGTTGGCGAACGCGGGCGCACTGGTGCGGGTTCTGTGGTGACGCACGATGTTCCGGCGGATGCGCTGGCTGTGGGTGTGCCGGCGCGGGTGATCAAGCGCACGCCGCTAGAAGCAAAGCCGGCAGGAGACACCTAGATGTACAGCTTTTCTGAAGCGCGAGACCCGGCTTGCAGGGCGGGCGTGTGACTGCGCCTGCGGCTGCAGTGCCAACTGCCGACCAGCAAGCTGAGCTGGTGCGGCGCGCAGTGGCAGCCATGGATTGGGCGTATGCGCCGTACTCAAAATTTTCGGTGGGCGCAGCTTTGCTGGCTGCGTCCGGCCGCATCTATGACGGCGTAAATGTGGAGAACGCTGCCTATCCAGCTGGCGTGTGCGCCGAGCGCACCGCAGTCTTCAAAGCTATGTCGGAAGGCGAGCGCGAGTTTGCGGCCGTAGCCGTTGCTACGCGCGGTGCGGGAGCACCTTGCGGCGTTTGCCGGCAGGTGCTGGCAGAGTTTGGCTATAACATGACTGTCATTCTGGCTGATGCGGATGGCAGCGTGCGCCTGATGACCACTCTGGCAGCATTGCTGCCTGAAGCCTTTCTCCCGCAGCATCTGGTCTAGCGCAGGTACTGCGGGCTGCGCCCGCGCCACACTGGCTGCGCGGTTGCGTGCGCAGGGCTGGCTCCAGCCGGCGGGCAGCATCCGCACAAATACTGCTGCAGCCGCGCGTAGGCAGCGCAGATAAATCAGTTCAAATAGTTCGCGTTGGTATAATTGCCGAATGTTGCGGGCGCGCACGATAAAGACGGAAGCGATTGTGCTGCGCCAGCAGGAGTTTGGCGAGGCAGACCGCATGCTGACGCTCGTCACGCCCATGCTTGGGAAACTCCGTGTACTTGCCAAGGGCGTGCGCCGCGCCACCAGCCGCAAAGCCGGCCATGTGGAGTTGTTTGTGCGCTCGGATATGCTGCTCTCCAGGGGGCGCGATATGCATCTGGTAACGCAGGCGGACACCATTGCTGCGCATCGCCCGGTGCGCGAAAATTTGGAGCGCAGCAGTTATGCCACCTATTTTGCTGAATTGCTGGATCGCTTTACGCCCGAGGAGGAAGCCGGCCCGGCGCTGTACCAGTTATTTTCATCCGCGCTGGGCTGGCTTTCTGAATCGGCGCAGCCCGCGCTAACTGCGCGCTTTTTTGAGGCCCGGCTGTTGGGGCTGGCGGGATACCAGCCGGAGCTGCGCCGCTGTGTTGTCCGCGGCTGTGCGATCACGGCGCGGGCGCAGTATTTTGACCCGCTCGCTGGCGGCATGGCCTGCCCGCCATGCGGCAGCGGGCGCGCTGGCGCGCTTGCCATAAGCCTCGGCGCACTCAAGGTGCTGCGCCTGATGGAAAGTTGTCCGCATTCGCGGCTGATGGAGTTGCGCGTGAGCCCCGGCGTGGCGCGCGAGTTGGAGCTGTTGCTTTTGCGCTACATCACCGTTGCGCAGGAGCGCAGCTTAAAGTCGGTGGACTTTCTAAACCACGTGCGGCGCACGGTAAGTGCGTAAGCTGCGGGTTGCCGGCTGCACTTGGGCGGCGGTTTGCAACGCGCGCGAGCCGTTGCTGTGTGCAACAATTTGTCCCGATCTAAACCATGCCTGCTAGCCTGACTTTTCAAGAAGTGGTGATGGCGCTCGACCGCTTCTGGGCGCAGCACGGGTGCCTCATCTGGCAGCCCTACAACCATCAGGTGGGTGCCGGCACAATGAACCCGGCGACGGCGCTGCGCGTTCTCGGTCCCGAGCCGTGGAACGTTGCGTATGTGGAGCCATCCATCCGGCCCGATGACGGGCGCTATGGCGAGAATCCCAACCGCCTGCAGCAGCACTTTCAATATCAAGTGATCCTCAAGCCGGATCCCGGCAATCCGCAAGAGCTGTATTTGGAATCGCTGCAAGCGCTGGGTCTGAATCTGGCAGCGCATGATGTGCGCTTTGTGGAAGACAACTGGGAGTCGCCCGCGCTGGGTGCCTGGGGCCTGGGCTGGGAGGTGTGGCTCGACGGGCAGGAGATCACGCAGTTCACTTACTTTCAGCAAGCGGGCGGGCTGGTGCTCGATCCGGTTTCTGTGGAGATCTCTTACGGCTTGGAGCGCATTCTGATTGCGCTGCAGCGCGTGCGCGGCTTTCGCGATATTCAGTGGAGCAGCGCACTCACGTACGCGGATGTAAACCTGCAGTCTGAGCAGGAGTACAGCAAGTACTACTTTGAAGTGGCGGATGTTGAGCGCCTGCGCACGCAGTTTGATTCTTATGAAAGCGAGGCGCGCACGGTGCTGGCTGCCGGGCTAGTGCTGCCGGCTTATGACAATGTGCTGCGCTGTTCGCATGCGTTCAATGTGCTGGATACGCGCGGGGCGGTGGGCGTCACCGAGCGCGCGCAGTTTTTTAAGCGCATGCGCAACCTGACGCGGCAGGTGGCCGAAGCGTGGCGCGCGCAGCGCGCGGAGCTGGGCTATCCATTGCTGGCGGATGCTGCCGAGCCGGCAGCCGGGCCAGCATTGCAGCTGCCGCTGGCAAAAGCGCCGGCCACCTTTTTGCTTGAGATCGGCACGGAGGAACTGCCCGCTGCGGATGTGGACGGCGCCATTGCGCAGCTGCAATTGCTGGTGCCGCAAATGCTGCTGGCTGAACGGCTGGCGCATGGCGAGATTGTTGTTAACGGCACGCCGCGCCGCTTAGCGGTGAGCATCGCCGGGTTGCCGGCGCTGCAGGCGGATGCAGAGACAGTGGCGCGCGGGCCGGCGGTGAGCAACGCATTTGATGCTGCGGGGCAGCCCACCAAGGCAGCGCAGGGTTTTGCGCGCGGCAAGGGCGTGGCGGTTACGGCGCTGCAGCGGCGCAGCATGGACGGCGGCGAATACGTGGTGGCTGTGGTGCGCTCCACGGGGCAGCCGCTGGCTGCAGTGCTGGCTGAGCTGGCGCCGCGCATCATTGGTGCGCTTGAATTCAAAAAGAGCATGCGCTGGCGGCCGGGCCGCGATGCGCCCGGTTTCTCGCGGCCGGTGCGCTGGATCACAGCGATGATTGATGCGCAAGCGCTGCCCTTTGTGTGGGGCGGGTTGCAAGCCGGTAGTGCTTCGCGCGGGTTGCGCTCGGATGCCGCGCCGGGCGGTGCCGCGATTGAGATTGGTGCGGCCGGGAGTTACAGCCAAAGTTTGCTGGCACACGGAATTGTGCTCGAAGGTGAAACGCGCGCCCGCACCATCATGGAGCAGGCGCAGCAGTTGGCCGCGCAGGTGGCCGGCACGATTGCGGCGGATGCTGCACTGCTGGCCGAGGTTGCCAATCTGGTGGAGAGCCCGACCGCATTTTTAGGGGCGTTTGACGAAGCGTATCTGGATCTGCCGCAAGAGGTGCTGGTGTCGGTGATGAAGCAGCATCAGCGCTACTTTTCGGTTTGGCAGGCGGGGCGCTTGCTGCCCTTTTTTGTGGGCGTGCGCAATGGCGCTGCCGAAAATCTGGCGCAGGTAGTAGAGGGCAACGAGCATGTCATTCGGGCGCGCTTTGCTGACGCGAGTTATTTTGTGCGCGATGACCTGCGCCATGATCTTGCAAGTTTTCGCAGCCGGCTTGCGCGCCTCACGTTTCATGAGCAGCTGGGTTCAATGCTGGACAAGAGCACGCGCGTGGAACAAATCGTTGAGCGTTTGGCAACGGCGCTGCAGCTTGCCAATGGCGAGCTGCAGGTTGCCCTGCGCGCTGCCCATCTTTGCAAGGCGGACCTGGCGAGCCGCATGGTGGTGGAGATGACGGCTCTGCAAGGTGTGATGGGCCGCGAGTATGCGCTGCGCGCGGGTGAGCCGGCTGCAGTGGCGCAGGCGATTGAGCAGCACTACTGGCCGCAGGCTGCCGGCGACCGGCTGCCCGAATCCGCTGCGGCTGGGGCCGTGGCGCTTGCGGACCGGCTGGATACGCTGTGCGGACTTTTCGCGCTGGGTTTGGTGCCCACCAGTTCGGCAGACCCGTTTGGCTTGCGGCGCGCTGCTTTGGGCGTGGTGCAAATACTGTTGGGGCGTGCGCAGGCGCTGGATCTGCGCAGTGCGCTGGCAGTGTGCGCCGCGTGCCAGCCACTGGCGGTTGGCGCTGCAGCGCAGCAGGACGCACTGGCTTTCATTGCCGGCCGGTTGCGCGGGGTACTGCTGGAAACCGGCCACCGGCATGATGTGGTGGAAGCAGTGCTAGCTGCGCAAGGGCATGATCCCCGCGCTGCGCAGCAGGCGGCCATGCAGCTTTCCGCATGGCTGGCGCGCCCGGAGTGGGCAGCGCTGCTGGAGGCGTTTGCGCGTTGCGCCCGCATGACGCGGGAACTGGACGGCACAATGTCTGTGCTGCCTTCTGCGTTGCAACACCCGGCCGAGCAGGATTTGTGGCGCGGCTTGCAGGCTGCCGAAGCTGCGTGTGCGCAGCAGCGCACGGTAGACGGGCTGCTGCGCGCTTTCCAGCCGCTGGCTCCGTTGGTTGTAAAATTTTTTGAGGGTGTGCTTGTTATGGATGAAGACGCTGCGGCGCGCAGCAACCGGCTGGGCATGCTGCAGCGGGTGGCAGCATTGGGCACCGGGATCGCCGATCTTTCAAAGCTGGAGGGCTTTTAGTGGTGCGCAGCGGCACGTCAAAGCTATCTGCAGGTTTGGTTGTGTGCATGATTGTTGAATTCGCAATCAGCAGCAGCGCTGCGCCAAACTAATGTCCAACCTGACCGCGATCCGGGAGCGCATTGATATTGTCGAGCTGATCGGCGAGAGCGTTAAGCTGCGCCGCTCCGGGCGCGGCTACAGCGGCTTTTGCCCGTTCCACCCCAACGAGAAGACGCCATCTTTTTATGTGTGGGCAGACACGCAGCGCTGGCGTTGTTTTGGCGCGTGCAATACCGGCGGGGATGTGTTTGAGTTTGTCACGCGCCGCGAGGGGCTTACTTTTTCTGAGGTGGTGCAGCGGCTAGCCAAGCGTGCGGGTGTGGAGCTGGCTCCGCCCAACCCGCGTGCTGCGGAACAATCTGCGGTACAGGACCGGCTGCGCACAGTGCTGGCAGCTGCCGCCAACTATTACCATAACGCGCTGCTAAATAGCGCAGCTGCGCGCAGCGTGCGCGAGTATCTGGAAAGACGCGGAGTAACCCCCGCGCTGCAGCAGCGCTTTGTGTTGGGCTACGCACCCGACAGCTGGGATGCCGGCCTGAAGTTTTTTCGCGATAGCGGCTATGCGATTGAAGATCTGGCTGCGGCGGGCCTGATCAACCAGACTGATGACGGCCCGCCGCGCGACCGCTTTCGCAACCGCCTCATGTTTCCCATTCGCGACCGCGACGGGCGCACGGTTGGCTTTGGCGCGCGGGCGCTAAACCCCGCGGACAATCCCAAGTACCTCAACTCGCCGCAAACCGAGCTGTTCACAAAAGGCGCGCTGCTTTACGGGTTGGACTTTGCGCGCAAGGCCGTGTTGGAACAGCGCGAAGCTGTGCTGGTGGAAGGCTACATGGATGTGATTGGCGCGCATCAGGCCGGGTTTGTGAATGTGGTCTCGCCGATGGGCACAGCGCTCAGCGACCGCCAGCTGCAATTGGTGCGTAGTGGCAATCCGCGCATTGTGCTGGCGCTGGACGCGGACGCTGCCGGCGCCCAGGCTGTAATGCGCAGCCTGAATGTTGCGCGCGAGGATGGCGAGCGCGAGGAGACGCCGGCTTTTGATCCGCGCGGGCTGGTGCGCAATGAAGCGCGTTTGAAGCTGGATATTCGCGTGGCAGCGCTGCCGGCGGGCATGGACCCGGATGAATTGATTGCCAAAGATCTGGATGCGTGGCGCGCTGCGGTTGCCAACGCGCAGCCGGTTGTGGATTTTGTGATGAGCACGCTGGTTGCGGGGCGTGACCTGAAAAGTGCCAAAGTAAAAGCGGAGCTGAGTGATATTCTGCTGCCCATCATCCAAGATGTGAGCCACCCGACCGAGCGCGGCGCGTACATTCAAAAACTGGCGCGCTTGCTGCAAGTGGATGAACGCACGCTGGTGCAGACCGCGGGCCCGCGCCAACTGCGCCCGCAGCCGGCAGCAGCACCAGCCGCTCCGTCTGCGCCCGGCGAGCTGGCCACCACCAACTTGAACGCGCTAGAGACCCATTGCCTGGCGGCGCTGGTGAATGCGCCGGAGCAGCTGGCGCTGATCAATCGGCAGCTGCGTGCGCTGCAGCTGCCGGTGCTGGGCCGCAACGACTTTGCCGAAACGCAGTACAGTTTTGTGTTTGAACAGCTCACTGCGGCGCTGGAGCAAATGGATGTGGAACCGCTGGATTATCTCAATGCGCATATTGAGCCTGCCGTGGCAGACATACTGCAGGCGCTGCTGGAGCTTGGCCGCAAGTCCGCATCGCTCGACGAACGCGTGCAGCGGGACTTGGTGAATTCGGCAGTGCGCCTGCGCCAGCGCGCAATCCGGCAGCGGCTGATGGAACTGCAGTTTGTTGCCGAGCAGGACGGGGCAGTGCCGGATGTTGGTGAAGAAAATCCCGAACACAATGCCGGCACACTGACCATCGGGCTGCAGCGCATTCAACGGTTTCTGGCGCCGGTCTCGCGGCGCGACAGAATTTCCAGAGACCTGTAAACTGCGCCATTCGCATGCCACCCCGAAAGCCCGTCCCAAAACCGAAGCCGCAAAAGTCGCTGCCACCAATTAAAAAGGTGCCCGGCCCCGTGGCCGGCGGCAGCCCAACCGACCCGGCCGACGGCGCACATGCGTGGCTGCGCCGCACCAGTGCCGGCCTGCCCGCATCGGGCAAGCAGCCTGCAGCGCATGGATTTTCCGAAATGGAATCTCAAAATGAATCTGAAGCCGAAGCTGAGATTGAATTTGAAAACGAGGATGAAGATGAGGGTGCGGACTCAGGAAGGGAAGCGGTTGAAGAAGGTTCCATCGATGAAGAAGCGGCTGTTTCCGAAGCTGCACTGGCTGCTGCCGATGACCCGGTGCGCATGTACCTGCGCGAGATTGGGCGCGGGGACCTGCTGACGGGCGAGCAGGAACTTTGGCTTGCGCTTCAAATTTCGGCTGAGCACTGGTTTGTAAAAATCAAAACCGACGGGGTGGACGGCCGGGGACCGGCAAGCAGCGACAAGGAACTGCTGCGGCGGCTTTGGGCAGCCATCAGCGCGCAGTGGAGTCTGCTTGCCAAGGAACGCAAGCGCGCACCGGGCCAGCCGCTGAGCTTTTCTGCAGTGCTGGCTGAGGCAACCACCCTGCGCATCGGCCCCGATTGGCCGGCCCATTCGGTGGTGCGGGGCTGGCTGCATAACGGGCGCTGGGGACCCGACCCAACATGGAATGTTGTGGCGGAAAGTTTGCTTTACGTTTTGCGCGGCTTGTATTTGTTGCCGCTGAATATGCAGGTGGAACTTGCGCGCAAGGTCACGCGCGCGCGCAGCCTGCCCACCCCTGCTGTGCTTGAGGCGATGCTGCCAAAGCGCGGCGCAGTGCCGTGGGACACGGCCGAAGTACATCGCCGCTCTGAACAAGCCATGGAAATTTTAGTGCGCAGCAACTTGCGCCTGGTGGTTAGCGTGGCCAAGCGTTATTTCGCCAGCAACATGTCGATGCTTGATTTGATCCAAGAGGGCAACATTGGTTTGATGAAAGGTGTGAAGAAGTATGACCCCGCCCGCGGCTACCGCTTAAGTACCTACGCCACGTGGTGGATCCGGCAATCCATCACGCGCTCGATCGCGGACCAAGCGCGCACCATTCGCATCCCCGTGCACATGACTGAAGCCATCAACCGCATCAGTCGGGCGCGCCGCCACCTGACGCAGCTGTTGGGACGCGAACCACGCTTGGAAGAGCTGGCACTTGAAGTTGAGGAGTTCGCGCCGGCTGAGATTGACGCGGTGCGCCTTGCGCTGGCGGGCTCGGGCACCATGGAACCGGAACTGAAACGCAAGCTGGATCTTGCAACCCGCAAAGTCGTCAAGATCATCCAGCTCACTGCAGACCCGGTGTCTCTAGATGCCCCCATGGGAAGTACCGGGACTGACGGCGATCTCGGTGAAATCACCGCCGATACTGGCGTGGCTGCGGTGAGCGAGGAGGCATCAAAGAATTCCGACCGGGATGACATCCGACAGAGGCTGAGCCTGCTGCTTGAAAATGAGCGCCGGGTAATTGATATGCGGTATGGGCTCACAGACGGCAGAATCCGGACACTTGAGGAGATTGGATCCGAGCTTAACCTTACGCGTGAACGCGTGCGCCAAATTGAAGCCAAAGCGCTGCGAAAGTTGAAGAACCCCAGCCGGGGCAAAGGCCTGAGCGAGCGCCATTTATAGGCCGCCAACCAGGCAACGCGCCCGCAAGTAGGCATCCATTGCGGGGATTGTGATAAACTTAACCCACGTTTGTAACTAAAAGTACAAGCGTTTCTCATCAGAAACAAAATCCGTGCCAATTCAACTGCTCATTCAGGATTACTTGCCAATTGGGGTGTATTTGGCGGTTTCCGTTGGCTTGGCCGGCTTGATCGCATTTTTGGGGCACATGCTTGGCCCGCGCCGCGACACCCCCGAGAAGCTGATGCCATACGAGTCCGGGATGACTCCGATTGGCGAGGCAGTGCGCCGCGTGCCGGTGCGCTACTACCTGGTGGCTGTGCTTTTTATCTTGTTTGATATCGAAGTGGTGTACTTTCTGCCGTGGGCGGTGGTGCTGCGCAAACTTGGCATGTTTGGGCTGCTGGAGATGCTGGTGTTTGTGGCAATCTTGCTGGTGGGCTATGTGTACGTATGGAAGCGCGGTGCGCTTGAGTGGGAATAGACTGATTGCCGGAATTTGGAGCGTGAAATAAATGGGCGCCGAACAAAAGCTGGGCAACATGGGTGTGGTTACTACTTCACTGGAGACAGTGGTGAACTGGGGCCGTGCCGGTGCAATCTGGCCGATGCTATTTGGCTTGGCGTGCTGTGCCATGGAGATGATTGCGACGCAAGCCGGCACCTACGACGCCTCGCGCTTTGGCATGGAGCTGATGCGTGCCTCGCCGCGCCAGGCAGACCTGATGATTGTGGCTGGGCGTGTTACGCGCAAGATGGCGCCAGTGCTACGCCGCCTGTACGACCAGATGCCGGAACCCAAGTGGGTGATCAGCATGGGCGACTGCGCTTCTTGCAGCGGCGTGTTTAATAATTACGCGCTGGTGCAGGGAGTGGATGAGGTGGTGCCAGTTGATGTTTACATCGCCGGCTGCCCGCCGCGCCCCGAGGCTCTTATTGACGGCTTCCTCAAGCTGCACGAGAAAGTGCGCGGCGAAAAGCTCGCGCGCTGGGCATAACATCCAGAGCTGATTGTGAGCCATTTAGAGCGGACTATTAGCGCGCTGCATGAGCGCTTCCCGCACGCTGTGCTGGGCGAGGCGGAATTTCGCGGGGACATTACAGTACAGATTGACCGTGCCAGCCTGGTGGCAGTCTGCAGGTATCTGCGCGACGAGCCCGCACTTGGCTACAACATGCTGGTAGACATTGGCGCGGTTGACTATTCGCCGCAGGAGCCCCGCTTTGCACTTTTCTACATTGTGTGTGCACTGGTGCAGAACACGCGCCTGCGCCTGAAAGTATTGCTGCCCGGCACTGAGCCCGTTGCGCCAAGTATTTCCAGCATCTGGCCTTCGGCAAACTGGCCTGAGCGCGAAGCCTTTGACATGATGGGCATTGGCTTTGAAGGCCACCCGGATCTGCGCCGCATTCTGATGCCGGCAGATTGGGAGGGGCACCCGCACCGTAAAGACTATCCGCTGGGCTACGAAGAAGTGCAGTTCACATTCAACAAGCGTGAGATCGATGCGCGTAAGAAGTATGCGACCAATTAGCCGCACGGCAAAAACAACATGAGCCAGGTTCGCGAACTTGAAACTACTGTGGAGGAGCTGAAACATCTCTTCAGCCCGCGCGCAGCCACCGGTGAGACCATGCTGCTGAACATGGGGCCGCAGCATCCCAGCACGCATGGGGTACTGCGCCTGCTACTGGAGCTGGACGGCGAAGAGGTGGTGTCCTGCATTCCGGACGTGGGCTTCCTGCACACCGGCATTGAGAAGAACATGGAAGCCAAAACCTTCCTCAAGGCGCTGGTGATGACCGACCGCATGGACTACCTCAACAACATGGGCAACAACCTGACGTATTGCCTGGCGATTGAGAAGCTGTGCGCAATTGAAGTGCCGGAGCGCGCGCAGGTGCTGCGCGTCATTTGCGCTGAACTGCAGCGCATTGCCTCGCATCTTGTATGGCTGGGCACTTCTGCAATTGACCTGAACGCCAGCAGCATCCTCATTTACTGCTTCCGCGACCGGGAGCGCATCATGGACCTGTTTGAGTTGATCGGTGGGCAGCGCATGATGACCTCGTACATTCGGCCGGGTGGTGTGTGGCGCGATGTGCCCGCCGATTTTCCGGCTGCAGTCGGGTCGTTTTTGGATTACCTGCCTGCGAAGCTGGACGACTATGAGCGCCTGCTGGACAAGAATCCGATTTATCTGGCGCGCACAATAGACATCGGTATTGTGGATGGCGATGAAGCGCTGGCGTGGGGCATGACGGGCCCGGCGCTGCGCGGATCGGGCGTGAACTTTGATGTGCGGCGCGCAATGCCGTATTCCGGCTATGAGAACTTTGAGTTTGATGTGCCGTTGGAAACCGGCTGCGATGTATATGCGCGCTACCGCGTGCGCATGCGCGAGTTTCGCGAATCCATCAAGATCATCCGGCAGGGGCTGCGCCTGCTGAAGCCCGGCCCTTTCATAACTTCTGACCGCAAGTTTGCACCGCCGCCACGGGCTGAGCTGGGCCGCAGTATGGAAGCGGTAATCCATCACTTCAAGTATTGGACCGATGGCTTTCCAGCGCCGGACGGCGAAGTTTATGTTGCCACCGAGTCGCCGCGCGGCGAACTGGGCTGCTTGCTGGCAGGCGATGGCGGGCCAAATCCGCGCCGCGTGCACTTCCGCACGCCGTCTTTCAATACCCTGCAGGTGCTTTCCAGGGTTAGCAAGGGCTATCTGGTTGCAGACCTGGTTGCGATCATTGGCTCAATTGATATTGTGCTTGGCGATGTTGACCGCTAGCAATTTATCTGGATTGACTAGCGCACACCGATCACCATGAGCCTGATGCAAAAATACCCTGCTGAGGTGGCTGCCATTCTGGCGCGCTACCCTGCAGACAGCAAGCGCTCGGCGGTAATGCCGCTGCTGTACCTCGCGCAGCGCGCCGAAAATTATGTGCCGGCAGCGGCGATTGATGAAGTTGCAGCGCTGTGTGAGATTGCGCCGACGCAGGTGGCCTCGATTGTGGGCTTTTACAGCCTGTATTACGACAAGCAGGGCGGCAAGCACCGCATTCAAATTTGCACTGACCTGCCGTGTGCCTTGCGGGGCGCTGACGAATTTGCTGCCGGGGTGTGCGCGCATTTGGGTGTGGAGATGGGCGGCACTACCGCGGACGGCAAAGTGACGGTGGAGGGCGTGATGTGTTTGGCCGCTTGTGATCGCGCGCCCATGTTTCAGGTTCAGAATGGCGCCGGGCTTACCTTTCACGAAGACCAAACGCTTGATAGCGTAAAGGCCTTGGTGGCCAAGCTTCAAACAGAATAGCAAGGAGTATTATCTTGATTGAACATGTAGTCCTGCGTCATCGGTTGCCTGGTATGGAGAACATCCACCAGTTGGCTGCGTACCAAGCTAGCGGCGGCTTTGATGCTTACCGCACGGTCGTGACCAGCATGACTCCGCAATCCGTGGTTGACCTGGTTAAGGCCAGTGGCTTGCGCGGCCGCGGCGGCGCGGGTTTTCCCACCGGCGTCAAGTGGTCTTTTCTTAGCAATCGCTTTCCGCGCTACGTGGTAGCCAATTCTGATGAGTCAGAGCCCGGCACATTTAAAGACCGCGAGATTATGGAGCGCAATCCGTTCCAGTTTCTTGAGGGCTTGATGATTGCATCTTACGCTGCGCAAGCCAGCACGGCTTACAACTATTTGCGCGGCGAGTTTTGGGAACTGGCGGCGCGGCTGGATGCGCAAATTGCGGAGTTGCATGCGGCGGGCCTGCTTGGCAAAAACGTGCTGGGCACGCAGTATTCACTTACGGTGCACAACCACCTCGGAGCCGGTGCTTACATTTGCGGCGAGGAAAGTGCGCTGCTCGAATCGATTGAAGGCAAGCTGGGACAGCCGCGCCTCAAGCCGCCGTTTCCCGCCGATCGCGGCTTGTACGGGCAGCCCACCGTGGTGAACAACACCGAGACACTGGCGAACATACCGCCGATTGTGGCGCGCGGCGCGGAGTGGTACCGCACGCTGGGTACAGAGAGCAGCCCCGGCACAAAGGTCATGTGCCTATCCGGCCATGTTGCCAACGCCGGCAACTACGAAGTGCCGTTTGGTATTACGTTCCGCGATTTGATTTACGGGTTGGCTGGCGGCATTCGCGGAGGACGGGCGCTCAAAGCAATCTTGCCAAGCGGGGCATCAGCCCCCATTCTGGCAGCCACAGACAAGGTACTGGACACGCGCCTCACTTATGAGGATGTGGCCGCGCTGGGTTCGCAGCTGGGTTCTGCGTCCATCATTCTCATGGACGAGACGGTTGATATGAGCTGGGTGGCGATGAAGACCACGCATTTCTTCAAGCATGAGTCCTGCGGCAAATGCACGCCATGCCGCGAAGGTACATATTGGATGACGCACATTCTGGACCGGGTGCACGCGGGCGGGGTGCAGGCGGCGGACCTGGCTTTGCTGAGCGATGTGACGCACCAGATTGGCGGAAAGTGCTTGTGCCCGCTGGGAGATTTTTCGACGAGCGCGGTGGTCTCCAGCCTCAAGCTGTTTCCAGCTGACTACGAGCAGCATCTGGCGGTGGCAGCGAGCGTGACTGCGAAGCCGGCGGCACGCGCCAAAGTTGCCCAGCCCGTAAGCTGACGCAAGCAGCGCATTCCAGTTCTAAAAGTAAAATTGCCTACCGTGCATTGTCGGCTTAGAAACAGAATTGAACATGCCTGAACCGGTTTCCTTTTTTGTCGATGGCCAGCTGGTGACGGCTGCGGCCGGCACGATTGTCGTGGATGCAGCCAAAACGGTGGGCAACGACATTCCTGTTTTTTGCTACCACCCCAAGCTGGATCCGGTGGGCATGTGCCGCATGTGCCTGGTGGAGATTGGCATGCCGCAGCGCGATCGTGCCACCGGTGCCGCCGTGCTGGATGAAGACGGCCAGCCCAAAATTGCCTGGATGCCAAAATTGCAAACGGCATGCACGACGCCAGTGGCGGCCGGCATGCATGTGCGCACAACAACGGATGCAGTGACCAGCGCGCGCAAAGATGTGGTGGAGCTGATCCTCACATCGCATCCGCTGGACTGCCCGGTGTGCGACAAGGGCGGCGAGTGCCCGCTGCAGAACCTGACAATGCGGCACGGCCCCGGCAGTTCGCGCTTTGTGTTTGACGAGAAGATCAGGCTTGAGAAGCACGTGCCGCTGGGCGATCTGATTTACCTGGACCGCGAGCGCTGCATTCAGTGTGCGCGCTGCACGCGTTTTCAGGAGGAGATTGCGGGCGATCCCGTGATCGGCTTCGACCAGCGCGGGCGCCATCTGCAAATTGTGACGCACTCTGATCCCGGCTTTGACAGCTACTTTTCCGGCAACACCACCGACATCTGTCCCGTGGGCGCGCTCACCACCGCAGACTTCCGCTTTGGCGCGCGTCCATGGGAACTCAAGCACACTGACTCAATTTGCACACATTGCCCTGTGGGCTGCAACCTGCACTTGAATACACGCCGCTCCGGCGTGGCCGGTGATTTTGTGATCAAGCGCGTGATGCCGCGTCAGAACGAGCTGGTGAATGAAACCTGGATCTGTGACAAGGGCCGCTTTGGCCAGCACTTTGCGAGCAGCCTTGACCGCCTGCGGGTGCCGCTGGTGCGGCGCGGCGGGCAGCTGGTGGAAGCCACTTGGGATGAGGCGCTGGCTGCCGTGGCCGCGCGCATGCAGGCCGCGCCGGGCGCGGTGGCAGCGCTGGCGGGTGAGCGCCTGTCCAATGAAGACTTGTTTGCGCTCCGGCGCTTGATGGAAGGCTCGGGCGGCCGGGTGGCGCAGTGGCCGGGCGTCATGGGCGGCGGCGATGTAGTGCAGCAGGTGGGTGTCGGCGCGGGCACCGATATTGCGCGCGCCGGTGGCGACACTGTGATTGTGTTGGTGGCCACCGACCTTGAAGAGGAAGCACCGGTGTGGTGGCTGCGCGTGCGCCAAGCTGCCACCAAAGCCGGCGCAACGCTCGATAAGAGCCGCGCGCAGTTGATTGTTCTTAACGGGCGCAGCACAACTGCAGATGCGTGCGCAACACATGCGCTGCGGTATGTGTATGGCGAAGAAGCGCGCAGCGTGACGGCACTAACGGAAATGGCAGCGCAATTGCGGGCAGGCAAAGAGCTGCCCGGCGGCGTGGCGGCTGCCAGCGCAGGCGCTGCGCGCGCACTGGCTGCCGCAAAAAATATCATCGTGTTCTACGGGCGGGATGGATTGGGTTATGCCGGCTCGACGGATGTGGCGCACGCCTGCGCAAACCTGCTGATTTCCACTGGCAACGGCGGCCGCCACAACAGCGGGCTGGTGCCGGTGTGGCCGCACAGCAACACGCAGGGTGCGTGGGACATGGGCGTGCGCCCCAGCGGCCTGGGAGCAGCCGATTTTGTCGGTGATGCTGCAGTGGTGATTGCAGCTGGCGCTGATCCGTTGGGCGATGGCGAGCAGCTGCCGGGCTCCACGTTTGTGGTGGCGGTGGAGTTGTTTGGCACGCTGACGGCGCAGCGCGCTGATGTGGTGCTGCCGGCGCGCGCGTTTACCGAACGCGAGGGCACGCTTACCAGTGGCGAGCGCCGCGTGCAGCGCTACTATCCGGCGCTGCCGGTGCGTGGCCAGGCGCGTGCAGACTGGCAGATCTTTTCGCAAATCGGCGAGGCGCTGGGGCTTGGCAAAAGCCCGGCATCGGCTGCAGCTGTCATGCTGGAAATTTCCCGCAGCGTGGCTCACTACGCTGGGATCAACTATCAGGCGCTGGCCAAAGTGGAAGCGCAATGGCCGGATGTGGGCGGCAGCGATTTATATTACGGTGGCACAGCGTTTCAAAATACTGGCGGGCTGGGCGTGCAGACGCCGACGCTGATAGAGCGCGGGCAAGCTGTGGCTGCGGTGGTCGTGGCAGGTCCTTCCGCGCTGAAGACCGAACTGCAGGCCGTGCCGATTGCAGTGCTGTATGACCGCAGCACAACTTTCGGGCGCTCGGCTGTGATGGGGGCGCACATTCCGGCGGCGTATGTGGAACTAAATGCCGCGGACGCAGCGCGCATGCAGGTGGCCGATGGAGCGCGTGTGCGGGTGCGCGTGCCCGGGCGTGTAGTGGAGCTTGCGGCGCGCGTTAACGGCCGGGCGCCGCTGGGTGTGGTGCTGGTGCCGCAGAGCCTCGGCGGGCTGGTGCTGCACAGCGCGCTGCCGGCAACGGTGGAGCGGGCCTGACGGCCGGAGCAGGTTACATGGCCTGGGCGGAAATTGGTTTCATTGTTTTGGAGGCAGCGCTCAAGAGCATTTTGCTGGCGTTTGTGCTGCTGACGGCCTTTGCTTACATGACCTTTGCCGAACGCAAAGTTGCCGCGCTGATGCAGGTGCGCAGCGGCCCCAACCGCGTGGGTCCGTGGGGCCTGCTGCAGCCAGCTGCGGACGGCGTCAAGGCGCTCTTCAAAGAGGAGATTGTGCCAGCGGGGGCCGACCGCTTTTTGTTTATTGGCGCGCCGATCCTGGTGACCGTACCGGCGCTGATCATCATGGCGGTGATCCCGCTGGGCCCGGACACCGTGCTCTTTGGGCGCCCAATGCGGCTGGCGATCACAGACATAAATGTCGGGACGCTGTATGTGCTGTCGGTGGCGTCTGTGGCGGTGTATGGAATTGTGCTGGCCGGGTGGTCATCAGCGAATAAATTTTCGATGATGGGTGGTATTCGATCCACGGCGCAGATGGTGAGTTATGAGCTGGCGCTCGGCCTTGCATTTGTTGGCCCGATTATGCTGGCGGGCTCGCTGAGCCTGCGCGACATTGTGGTGGCGCAGCAGCAGTCGGTCTGGTATGTGGTGCTGCAGCCGCTGGGCGCACTGCTGTTTTTTGTGGCAGCGCTGGCTGAAGTCAACCGCGCGCCGTTCGACATGCCCGAGGCGGAGCAGGAGCTGACCGCTGGTTACTTCACCGAATACTCCGGCATGAAGTTCTCACTGTTCTTTATGGGGGAATATATAAAGATGATTGCAGTCAGCGCGCTGACTGCAACTCTGTTTTTTGGCGGCTACCTAGGGCCGATGGTCGAGGAATATCCGCTGCTGGGAATTGTGTACCTGGGCGGCAAGACGCTCGCATTTCTGTTTTTGATGATTTGGATCCGCCTGACGCTGCCGCGGATGCGCTACGACCAGTTGATGGCGTTTGGCTGGAAGCGCATGCTGCCACTGGCACTGGCCAACGTGGTAGTCACCGCGGTCGCACTGGTGCTGGCGCAATAGGGGGCTGAATGTTTATTGAAATTCTCAAAGGCCTTGGCACCACGCTCAAGCATTCCTTTCAGCCGCGCATTACGCTGCAATACCCGGAGGAGAAGCGCCCGGTTCGACCGCGCTTCAAGGGCCGCCATGAGCTGAAGCGCTACGACAACGGGCTGGAGAAGTGCATCGGCTGCTCGCTGTGCGCAGCCGCCTGCCCGGCTGACGCAATTTTTGTGGAGGCATCGGAGAACTCCGATGCAGAGCGCTATTCTCCCGGCGAGCGGTTTGCGCGCGTGTATGAGATCAACATGCTGCGCTGCATCTTTTGCGGCTTTTGCGAAGACGCCTGCCCCACCGAGGCGATTGTGATGGAGCATGAGTACGAGCTTTCGTTTTACGACCGGGCCAGCGCCATTTACACCAAGGACATGCTGCTGGTGCCGCCGGCGGGCGGCACCGACACACCGCAGCAGGTGGCACCGGGCAGCTTCAATCGCTCGATACCGGACATGCAGAACCCGGATTGACATGACCGCCGCGTCCCTGATTACCTTTGCAGTTCTGGCGGCAGTGGCAGTGGCTTCGGGCCTGGCCATGATGCTCAGCCAGAATGCTGTCTACTCAGCGCTGTTTCTGGTGATCAATTTCACCGTGGTGGCGGTGCTGTTTCTTGTGCTTGGCGCGCCGTTCATTGCAATGCTGCAAATTACTGTGTATGCCGGCGCGATTATGGTGCTGTTCATATTTGTGATCATGCTGCTGGGTGGAGAGCGACTGCCGGCCCCGCAGCAGCGCTTGCGCTGGCAGCAGCCTTTGGCGGTGGTGCTGGTGCTGGCATTGCTGGCGCTGGCCGGCTATGTGTTTGCGCAGGGGGCAGCGCCGGGCGCAGTGCTGGCCGACCCGCAAGACTATGGCAGTCCGGCAGCGCTGGGAATGCTGCTTTTCACAAAGTATTTGCTTCCGTTTGAATTTACCTCGCTGCTGCTGCTCGTGGCCATGATTGGCGTGGTGGTGCTGACGGCAGTGGAGGAGCGCCGGCGCCGGTTGCCGCGCGCATCGCGCCGCACATGATCCCCGTCAACTTTTATCTTGCGCTCTCGGCTGTGCTGTTTGCTATCGGCGCCCTGGGCGTGCTGGTACGGCGCAACGCGCTTGTAATTTTCATGTCAATTGAGTTGATGCTCAACGCTGCCAATGTTGCTTTCGTGGCGTTCTCGCGCCAGTTTGGCCACCTTGATGGACAAGTTATGGTGCTGTTTGTGCTTACAGTTGCCGCGGCTGAAGTGGCCGTGGGGCTGGCCATGATTGTGGCCATCTTCCGTGTGCGGGCGTCCATCAATGTGGACGAGCTCAACCAGCTGCGCGGCTAAACGAAATCATGTTTGATCTAGCGCCCTTGGTGCTTGCATTCCCGGTAGCCGGTGTGCTGCTCAATCTGCTTTTCGGGCGCTACCTGAATGAGCGCTGGATCAGCATCATTGGCGTTTCAGCGGTTGGGGGAGCATTCGTGGTGGCCATCTTGCAGGCACTGGCGCTGGCCGGCAGCGGCTATCAGGCGCATCTGGCACCGCTCGCAGGCTGGATCGAAGTGGGGCAGCTAAGCGCGCCGTGGCAGTTGCGGATTGACACGCTATCGGTGACGATGATGCTGCTGGTTACGGGCGTCGGTATGCTAATCCACATCTATGCCAGCGGCTACATGCATGGCGACGCGCGCTTTGCACGCTTCTTCATCTACCTGAATCTGTTCATTACTTCCATGCTTGTGCTCGTTGGCGGCGACAACTACCTGATGCTGTTTGTGGGCTGGGAAGGCGTGGGGCTGTGCTCGTTCCTGTTAATCGGGTTTTGGTATGACGCCGGTGAGCCAAGCGCTTCGGCGCGCGTGGGCGGCGAGCCGCAGGCGGGAGCGGGCAATGCCCGGGCCGGGCGCAAGGCGTTCGTAGTCAATCGCGTTGGCGACTTTGGTTTGATGCTGGCGATACTCATTATGTTCTGGCAGGTGGGCTCGGTGCAGTTTGACGCAGTAGCCGAGTACTTTGCTGTGCAAGGGGCTGCAGTTGGCGGGCTGGCAACCGTCATCACGGTGTTGTTGCTGGTTGGGGTGTGCGGCAAATCGGCGCAGATTCCCTTGTTCATCTGGCTGCCCGACGCCATGGCTGGTCCCACTCCCGTTTCCGCACTTATTCATGCCGCCACAATGGTCACCGCGGGCATTTATCTAGTGGCGCGCTCGGCGGTCATGTTTGAGCTGGCGCCCGTGTCGCAGATGGTAGTGGCGCTGGTGGGCGCGACGACTGCTTTTATGGCAGGCACGATTGCGCTGGCGCAATATGACATCAAGCGCGTGCTGGCGTATTCCACAATCAGCCAGCTGGGGTTCATGGTGGCGGCGGTGGGGCTGGGCGGCTATGTGGCTGGTATGTTTCATTTGCTGACGCACGCGTTCTTCAAGGCGCTGTTGTTTCTTTCGGCGGGGTCGGTCATTCATGGGGTGGAACATGGGGCGCATGCCACGCACGCGCATGTAGATGCGCAGGATATGCGCGTGATGGGTGGCTTGCGCAACAAGATGCCCGTGACGTTTTGGGTTTATCTGATTGGCGCGCTGGCGCTGGCGGGCGTGTTTCCGCTGGCGGGCTTTTGGTCCAAGGATGAGATTCTTGCGGATGCCTGGCATGTGGGCATCGGCGAAGGGCACTGGCATGGCGTGCTGGTATACGCGCTGCTGGCTTTAGCAGCGTTTTCCACTGCGCTGTATATGGCACGCCAGATCATTCTGGTGTTTTTCGGCGCAGCCCGTTCAGAGGCGGCTGCGCATGCGCATGAAAGCCCGCCCTTGATGACGGCACCGCTGGGGGTGCTGGCCGTGTTGTCTGTGCTCGGCGGTTTACTAAACCTGCCGGGCTGGCACGCACTCGGCACGTGGCTGGAGCACACACACGAATACTTTCTCACGGGTGCGTTCAACCCGCTGGTGGCCGGCATCTCCACGGCGGTGGCGCTGGCCGGCATAGCGCTTGGGTATCGCGTTTACTATTTGGCGCCGCGCACCACGGCTGACGCTGCGGACCAAATGCAGCCGGCGCTGGGTTCCATGTTTGGCTTTCTGCGGGACAAGTGGTTTGTGGACGAGCTCTATGACGCTGTGATTGTGCGCCCGTTCGAGCGCGGCGCGCGCAGTCTGGCTTTCGCGCTGGACTGGAACCTCTGGCACGATGGCTTTCACGATTCGGTGCTGGCCGCGGGCTTCCGCACGCTGGCTGCATTTCTTTCCGGACCGGTAGACAAGACCGTCGTTGACCGGCTGTTTGACGGGCTGGCAGGCACAGTGCGGGTATTGGGCAGCCGCAACTTGCAGCGCGTGCAGACTGGTTATGTGCGCAACTACGCGTTGGGCGTGGTGCTTGGCGTGGTGGCGGTGATGGGTTACTTTGTGAGCCGGAGCGCCTAGCTGCGCAACGCCGCATAAAAGCATGAGGCATTCTTCATAATGGAAATTTTGAACTTTTTATCTTCCACACTAATGCTTGTGGTTTTCTTTCCGCTGCTGGGTGCGGTGGTGTTGCTGTTCATCAACCGCGAGCAAAAGGATCTCATTCGCTGGCTGGCGGTTGTGTTTTCGCTGGCCACCTTTTTGCTTTCGCTCGTGATGCTGGCGCAGTTTGATGCGCGTGTGCCCGGAGAACAGCTCACAGTGTTCGTCCCCTGGATTCAAGTGGGCTCCAGCTGGAACATCAATTTTCATTTGGGCCTGGACGGCATGAGCATCCTGCTGGTGCTACTCACCACGCTGTTGATGCCGATTGCCATCTTCAGCTCGTGGACCGCCATTCAAGAGCGGGTCAAAGAATACATGGTCTTCTTCCTCATGCTTGAAACCGGCATGCTAGGCGTGTTTCTCTCGCTGGATTTATTTTTGTTTTACATCTTTTGGGAATTCACGCTGGTGCCGATGTATTTTCTTATCGGGATCTGGGGCGGCTCAAACCGCATTTATGCCGCATTGAAATTCTTCCTCTATACCATGGCTGGATCCATCTTGATGCTGGTTGCCATCTTATGGCTGGGCATTGCCCAAGGCAGCTTCTCTGTGCCCGAGCTGGCGGCGCGGGGCGGCATCGACCCCGTAATGCAGCGCTGGCTGTTTCTTGCATTTGCAGCTGCCTTCGCCATCAAGGTGCCCATGTGGCCGCTGCATTCGTGGCTGCCGGATGCGCATGTGGAAGCGCCCACGGCCGGTTCGGTAATCCTGGCCGGCGTACTCCTGAAGCTTGGTACTTATGGCTTCCTGCGGTTCAATCTTGCGCTCTTTCCTGACGCAGCGCTTTCTTTTGCGCCGCTGCTGGCAACGCTGGCTGTGATTGGCATCATTTACGGGGCGATTGTGTCCTACCCGCAGCGTGACGTAAAGAAGTTGGTGGCGTATTCATCCGTAAGCCATTTGGGTTTTGTGATGCTGGGTTTGTTCGCACTCAACACGCAGGGCATTCAGGGTGCAGTCCTGCAGATGGTGAATCACGGCCTTTCCACCGGGGCTTTGTTTTTGCTTGTGGGCATGATCTATGAGCGCCGGCATACCCGCGACCTCGGGGAGTTTGGCGGTTTGTGGACGAGCATGCCTGTGTATGGCACGCTGATGCTGATTGTGGTGCTGTCCTCCATGGGCTTGCCGGGCCTGAACGGGTTTGTGGGCGAGTTCACAATTCTGCTGGGCGCGTTTGGGTCTGACGCATTGGCATCGCCGGTTTATGCAATTGTGGCGGCGCTTGGGGTTATCCTGGCGGCTATTTATTTGTTATGGATGTTTCAAAAGATGTTTCTGGGCCAGGTTACCAACCCAAAGAATGAGAGTCTGCCTGATCTCAACTGGCGCGAAGTGCTTGCGCTGGTGCCACTGCTGGTTTTGATTTTTTGGATCGGACTATACCCGCAGCCATTCTTCAACTTGATGCAGTCTTCCGTCGGGAGCCTGGCAGATGCTTTTAGTGCGGCCAGTATTGCTGCGCGCTAAAAATGTCCCAAGCGCAATCGGATTGTTCCCTGCGCTAGTGCGGCGTTTCGTTTAGCCACATGCCTCCCCTTGACTTGAATTTATTTGCAGCAGTGCACCTGCTGTTTCTTTCGGCTTGGGCTTGCGCTCTGTTGCTGGCAGATCTTTGGATTCCTAAAGCGCACAAGCCGGTAACCGGCTGGCTGGCATTTGCCGGCCTCGCAATCACGCTGGGGCTGGTGATTGCGCAGCAAGGCTCGCGGCAGGCAGCCTTTAACGGCGCGCTTGCCATCGATGGCTTCTCTACTCTCATCAACTACATCTTCATCGGGGCAGGCATGTTTTCTGTGTTGATGGCACTGAATTATCTGCGGCAGCACGATCTCGAGCGCGGCGAGTTTTATCCGCTGCTGCTGGTTTCGATTGTGGGCATGATGGCTATGGGCATGGCAAAAGATCTGATCATTGTGTTTTTGGCGCTGGAGCTGCTGTCCATTCCGTTGTATGTGCTGGCGGGTTTTGGGCGCCCGCGCATAGAGTCTGAGGAAGCCGGCCTCAAGTATTTTCTGCTGGGGGCTTTTTCCTCCGCGTTTCTGGTGTACGGCATCGCCTTGGTGTATGGTGCCACGCAGGCTACTAGTTTCGCCGGCATCGGGATGGCGCTGGATGCCGGGCGGGCAACCTCGCCGCTGTTGCTGGCTGGTGTGGGCCTGATCATGGTGGGCATGGGCTTCAAAGTGGCGGCGGTTCCCTTCCATATGTGGACGCCGGATGTGTATGATGGCTCGCCCTCGGTCGTTACAGCATTTATGTCGGTGGGGGCGAAAACGGCGGGTTTTGCGGCTTTGGTGCGCGTATTGTTTGATGCGCTTGCGCCGCTGGCTTTGGACTGGGGTGTGGTGGTGGCAACGCTGGCCGCATTTAGCATGGTGCTGGGCAATGTGGCTGCAATTCCGCAAACTTCCATGAAGCGCATGCTGGCATACTCCTCCATCGCACATGCGGGCTATGTGGCTGTGGCTGCGCTGATTGATGCCCAAGGCGCCCTGTCGAACTTTTCGGCCGGGGCGGCAATTTTTTATTTGGGTGCTTACGCGCTCACGAATCTGGGTACGTGGGCGGTGGTGCTGGCGGTTGAAAAGCCGGGCCGCATGACCACCGACGTTGCGGATTACGCCGGTCTTGGCCGCACCCAGCCCGCGCTGGCCGCAGCCATGACACTCTTCATGCTTTCTTTGACCGGGCTGCCGCCATCAATTGGTTTTGTCGCCAAGTTTTACGTTTTCCGGGCTGCGCTTGAGGCCGGCTATACGTGGCTGGTACTGCTGGGAGTTGTCACAGTCCTGATCTCCGCCTACTACTACCTGCGAGTGATTGTGGTGATGTGGATGAAAGAAGGCCTGGGCGAGGCCGTTCTGCCGCGCGCGCTGAACTTCACCATCTGGCTTACCGCTGCGGGAACACTGGTGTTTGGGATTGTACCGGGTCCACTAATGAGTTTTGTGGAGAGTTCTGTACGCGGCATCTTTTAGTAAGCCTATTGCTGTGTGAGTGAGTCGCGAGCCCGTCCGAGTGACGGGCTCGCATCATTTCTAGGGCTTTGATGCCGCAAACTGTTGGGACTGGGGGTTTGATCTACGTGCCCAGTGCCAAAAACCGAGGTTATAGCCACTTGTTAGTACCCGATGGCGCTGAGTTGCGCTGGTTGTATGTTCAACCTGGGTATATGGCATACTTCTTTCATGCGGGCTTTTGAAAAAGTCATCTCCGGAAATAGCACCAAATCTTGCAACAACTAGCATCGAGTGGTGACATGTTTGTTCTTGCGAGTATAGCAGTAGTCTAGGGTTGCAATTGGTGTGGACTGAAAAATGATAGGCACTGACTTGCAATGACCGTTGGGCGATGGGCAGAAGCTATATTCGCGATGTAAGGCCCGTGAATGGCTTTTGGGAAACGAAGTTGGGTAAAAGCGTCCAAGAACAACTTTTTGATACTAATACGCAACTGTTGTTTTTGGTGCCGTGTTTTATTGTATGCATAGATGTTTCACTGGATATTGGAGAGCCTCAAATTAGGAGCGTAGGATGTCTAGAGAACTTAATTTTAAGCAAGAACTGACCGCATGTTTTGGACAGCCGGTGAGCGAAAATCCTACTCAGGTAATGATTGAAGCGGCTTACAAATACCACCGCCTTGAATGGCGCTACCTGACGATCGAGGTTGCTCCTGATCGCTTGGCTGATGCGGTGCAGGGAGCCCGCGCCATGGGATTTGCCGGATTTAACTGCACAATTCCTCACAAAGTAGCCGTTATTGAACATCTTGACGGTTTAGGAGAATCTGCCGGAATTATGGGTGCGGTCAACTGTGTGGTGCGCCGGGGAAATGAACTGATCGGGGAGAATACTGATGGCAAGGGTTTCCTCAAATCAATCAGGGAGGTAGTGGATCCCACGGGTAAGCGCGTTGTTATTTTTGGCGCGGGCGGTGCTGCACGGGCCATCAGTGTGGAACTGGCTCTTGCCGGAGCGCAAAATTTTGAACTTGTGAATCGTAGCCCCAAGCGGGGTGTGGAACTTGCAGAACTGCTCAGAAGTAAGCTGGGGGCAAGCGTGGAGTTTGTGCCCTCGACCGTTGATTACAAGTTGCCGGAGAATTGCGATCTTGTGATCAATGCTACTTCGGTTGGGCTTTATCCTAATGGAGATGCTAGGGTAGGTTTCGACATCACCACTTTGAGGCCCGACATGGTTGTGGCAGATGTTATTCCCAATCCTCCGGAGACCCAACTGGTGCGGGAGGCGCGAAAAATTGGATGTAAGGTGATCGATGGTCTTGGAATGCTCGTAAATCAAGGTGTAATTGGTATTAAGCATTGGACGGGTGTGGATCCGGATTCTGGCGTAATGCGCAGGGCATTAGAGGACATTTTTGCGGCATGACAGCAGGTAGCATTTGGACCTCGCAAGGTTGCAGCGGGCGCGAGTAGTTATTCCTCAACGCAATGTGTTATTTTTAACAGTGGCTTACGAATTCTTTTTGAGCTCTGAAAGCACCCGTTGTGCGGAACCATGGCTGTACTAAGTGTTGGGAGCCCGATAGCTCTGTGGTAAACTTTTTACATAGGAGGTAGCGGCTCGATTAGTGCAAATCTTTGCCGGGATTTTGATTGCTCAATTTGTGACTATAGGAGAATTACAACATGAAAGTTTCCAGAATGGTAAACATATTAATGGTGGCGCTTGTGCTATTGGTTGCCTGCGCAGCTCCGGCACCAAAAGAGATTGTGATAGGTATGACAGTTCCAGGCCTACAGTTCCCATTCTTTGTGATAATGAAAGATGAAGCAGACGCGGCAGCTGCCAAACTCGGTGTGAAAATTGTATTTGTGGACGCTCAGAATGACTCTGCCAAGCAGGCTGCAGCTGTCGAGGGCTTCGTTGCCCAGAAAGTGAGCGCAATACTTATTTCGCCCATGACAGTAGATTCGTTGGTACCATCGATTGAGGCGGCTGTTGCTGCGGGTATTCCGGTTGCGACGGTTGACCGCAAGGCAAACACAGATAAGGTACTCATCCATGTTGGTGCGGATAACGTGGAAGGTGGGCGGGCTGCGGCTCGTTTCATCATCGAAAAACTTGGCGGGAAGGGGTCTGTGATTGAGCTCGAGGGCACTCCGGGTGCGTCTCCAGCTATCGACCGCAAGAAGGGTTTTGACGAGGTGATTGCCACCTCGGGCGTTAAAATTATAGTAAGCCAGACTGCGGAGTTTAACCGAGCCAAAGGCAATAGTGTTATGGAAAACCTGATGCAGGCATATCCTGACTTTGATGCGGTGTTTGGTGCAAACGATGAAATGATCATTGGTGCAATCGAGGCTATGTCTTCGGCTGGAGTTGATCCTAAAAGCAAGGTGACCGCCGGCTTCGACGCGACCCCTGATGCATTTGCTTACATGAAGGATGGTAGGCTTGGCGCCACTATAGATCAGTTTCCGGGCCAACAGGCTGGTAAGGCACTTGAGGTTTTGGTGGATTTCATCAAGAATAAGAAATCACCCCCAGAATCGGTGGTTTTCATTTCGCCAAAGGCTGTGACGACCGCTCCTTAGTCTGTTTTTTCTGCGGGGAGGCTGCTGGTATACAACCCACGGCCTTCCCGCTCCCTTTAGCTACTACTGCACTTGTGATTGGAACTAGTGGCAAGGCGGACTCTTCGGCCGTAAGTGTGAGTAGTTTGTGTGAAGGCTCAGTGCATGGTCGTCTGAAAACTGTCACTGTTGCCTGAGTGCACCGTGGTACTAGTAGTGAAATGATCAAAGCCGCAGTTTGTGCTTCTAGTACTGTCGATGTCTCACTAAAGCTCGGGTCATGCACCCTCCGAACATTCTTTTGAAGGTTTACTTTAATCCTGCGAGGCACTGACCTAGGCCAGATTTTAGTTGGGCGGGTGTTGTACTTCCGGGCTGGGCACACCATAGTTGACTGTGCGCCTCCTATCGTCTACCTATCCAAAGCCGTGGAGACTATCCCATTTGTACCGGACATTCCAGTTTGTTGATTGTGCCTAAAGAGAATTCTTTCTTTGTTCGCTTGCCTGCCTGAAAAGTAACATGAGCACACTTATGCGGATGTCCGGCATCTGCAAGAGCTTTCCGGGAGTTACTGCACTCAAGCGGGTAGATTTCGAACTCAATCAAGGAGAAGTTCACGCCTTGGTTGGTGAGAATGGCGCCGGAAAGTCTACTCTCATGAAAATCTTGGCTGGGGTATATCGTGCAGACGAAGGGGAGATTTGGCTGAAAAACCAAAGGGTTGCGCCGAAGAACCCGAAGACGATGATTGACGCGGGAGTCAGCGTCATCTATCAAGAGCTCATGCTCATACCTTATCTGTCGGTTGCCGAAAACATTTTTCTCGGTAGGGAGCCCCTTCGTTCCAATGGACTAATCGATTGGAGAACGATGTGGCTCGAAGTGGAAAAGCTTCTGGCTCCTTTCAACTTGCTTCTCAACCCTCGGTCGATGGTCCACTCAATTGGTCCTGCTTACCAGCAGGTGGTCGAAATCGCAAAGGCGCTCTCATTGAAGGCAGATATTATTGTCATGGATGAGCCGACTGCGCCACTCACGGGCAGCGAAGTGGCAAGGCTTTTTGAGATAATCCGCAGTTTGAAAGCGGGCGGGGTAGCCATCGCGTATATTTCACATCGGTTGGAGGAGATCCATGAGGTTGCGGATCGCGTAACAGTTTTGAGGGATGGGGAGCGTATTGTGACGGCAGCCCTTTCGGATCTGACCGTGGACGAAATTGTCCGTCATATGGTTGGCCGAAGGCTAACCGAGCAATTTCCAAAGGTCGAATTTCCAGCTGGGGATGAACTGATCCGGGTGGAGGGACTTGCAAAGAAGGGCATTTGCAAAGATGTGTCGTTTAGCGTTCGGAGTGGAGAGATTCTCGGATTTGCGGGGTTGGTAGGGGCGGGTCGCACGGAGATAATGCAGCTGATCTATGGTTATCTTCGCAAAGATGCGGGTCGGATCTTCCTTCGTGGTCGTGAAGTACAGCTCCGAAACACTCGTGACGCAGTTCAGTGCGGCATTGCGCTTATTCCGGAGGAAAGAAAAAAACAGGGGCTTGTTCTTGGACTTTCTGTCATTGATAATTCGGCATTATCTATTTTCGATCTCAATTCTTCGTTTGGGTTCATAAAATGGCCGGCCATAGCTCAAATAGTGGGCGAGATGGTGCGCGGTCTTGATATTCGGACCCCCTCACTGTATCAGCAAGTCAAAAACCTATCGGGTGGCAATCAGCAGAAAATTGTGCTCTCAAGATGGTTTGCGCGCAATTGTGACGTCTTTATTTTTGACGAACCAACGCGCGGTATTGATGTTGGAGCCAAAGCGGAAATTTACAAGCTATTGATTTCCCGGGCGCGTAATGGTGCTGCGATTCTTCTCGTCTCCTCCGACCTTCCGGAGGTCATGAACATGTCAACAAGAATTCTTGTGGTGTTTGGTGGGCAAATTGTAAAGGAATTTCGCCGAGGGGAAGCTACTGAGGAACAGGTTATTAGTTGTGCGCTCGGCCTGGAGCGACCATCAACAGAAGAAGCCTTGGTGGCAGGAGCACACAAATGAAGCTGAATCTTCGGTCGATCATCCGGTCCTACGGTATCGTGATTGCATTCGCCGTGATCTGTGCTGTTATGGCCTTGCTGTCCCCCGTATTTCTGACCGTCACAAATGTACTGAATGTGATCCGCCAATCGTCGATTTTCGGGATTATGGCTATTGGTATGACTTTTGTAATTCTCACCGGAGGTATAGATCTCTCCGTTGGATCCATTCTTGCGATTGTTGGGGCGGTCTCCGCAGGAACGTTGAAGGAAGGAATGGAACTTCTGCCTGTTGTGCTTCTGGCGTTAGCGATTGGCATCTCCTGTGGCCTTGTGAATGGAGTGTTGATAACGGTTGGCCGTATCGCTCCGTTTGTTGTTACTCTCGGTATGATGAGCATTGCGCGGAGCCTCACCCTTATCTACACAACTGGATACCCGATCAGTGGATTTACCGGCACCTTTCGATTTGTTGGAGGCGGGGATATTCTTGCGGTACCTTTTCCCATCGTTCTCTTTTTGCTTACTGCGGCCGTAGCTTGGGTCATTCTTACTCAGACCCGTATGGGACGGTATACATACGCGATTGGCGGAAATGAGGAAACAGTAAAGCTCTCCGGAATTAACGCGGACTTCTACAAGACCACTGTTTACGTCATTTCAGGGATTACCGCGGCAATTAGCGCCCTCATCCTTACGTCGCGCCTCAATTCCGCTGAGCCCATGGCAGGACAAGGTTACGAGCTTGATGTAATCGCAGCCGTGGTAATCGGAGGGACCAGCTTGAATGGCGGGCGCGGTAGCATCTGGGGCACCCTCATTGGGGCGCTTCTAATTGGAGTCATCAACAATGGCATGAATCTGCTCGGTATCCCGCCATATTTTCAGCTTCTTGTGAAGGGATTTATTATCATCGGGGCGGTATTACTCGATCGACTGCGTGAGGACTAGGCTTGAGCTTACGGATAGGTATCACTATGTTGGCCGGGGCATTTGATTCTCTGGAGAGTTCTGTACGCGGCATCTTTTAGTAAGCGGATTGCTGTGTGAGTGAATTGCGAGCCTGTCCGAGTGATGGGCTCGCATCATTTCTAGGGCTTACAAGCTGCGATTAGCCAGCCCCGGCCACCTTGGGGACTGAAGGTCGCTGCACTGGAATCTGGTACCGGTGCAAGTGCGCCACCAGCTTTTAGCTCGGGTGTGCGGTGTGGCGGGCGGGTGCGCCTGATTGGCTTTATCACAGAGCCGGCGACGGTGCGACAGATACTGGGGCATGTTGGCTCGCCAACAACTGTACCGGCAATCGCACCCGCGCGCTCACCACCGGTGGAGGCGAATGCACAGCAGCTGATTCCAGAAGCAGTAGAGGCAATCCCCGAAATTGAGTTTGACCAGACGGCAAACCTGCCAGCGGAAGCTGGGCATGATAGGTTAGTGGCCGGTGCCGGTGCGGGTGCGGATGCGGATGCAGAGCCAATCCCGGACCTGGAGTTTGATCAGACAGTAGGTTGGTAATCCTGCGCTGCAGTAATGGCACACGCGGCGCAGCTTGGGCAGGCGTGGTGTGGCTGCTGGCAGAGCGCACTGAACATTCAGGGCTGCCGATGCTGGCCTGTCCAAATCGGGCCATTTCCGACTGTTGCGCTGAGCGTACCTTTCGGAATATCCAACAAGTGTGATCGTTTACCTCTAAGCAATGGCGCGGTGCAGGTTAGCGCACAGTGGTGCTTGACGGGTGCGGGCCCAGCGCTTATCGTTTGCCGGTGGTTGTGGGTTTGAATTTCCTATCCGTCAGGTTTGATCTGAACGACAAGCGCAATCTGCTCACGAGCTTCCCATGCGGAAAATTCCCGCCATACTCCGTCCGGAATGTCTAGTGTAGCGAGCAACTCCGGTTTGGCACGATCATGGTATGGGGCCGCCATCGGAGATTTTCTGGCCAGCGATGCGAATGAAATTCTGGGCAAGCTCTCCCGGCACGCAGGCGACGGACACTTCACTGATCAACGCGATGCTTGGCTTGCGCAAATCGACCTCCTGCATACGCAACTCAAAGGCGTGGAAGGTTGGGTCTTCTTCGAGTTCAACATCCCCCGCATGGGGCGGCGCGTGGACGTCATTCTCGTTCTGGGTTCAGTAATTTTTGCGCTCGAATTCAAAGTCGGCGAAACGACCTACGACCGCGCAGCTATCGAACAGGTCTGGGATTACGCGCTCGATCTGAAGAATTTTCACGAGGCCAGCCACAACGCCGCTATCGCTCCGATTCTCGTGGCAACCGATGCCAAGCCCGTGGCCGGCAGGTTTGAGGCTGACGCAGACAACGTTTATCGGCCCGTCCTGACCAACGCGGACAATTTGCGCGAGACGCTGGAACGGGGCCTTAGCCTTGCCAAGGGGTCGTCCCTCGACGCGGAAGCTTGGGCGCGGGCATCGTATCGCCCGACTCCAACGATTATTGAAGCCGCGCGTTCGCTGTATGCGCAGCACTCTGTTGAGGCCATCGCCCGTTTTGACGCTGGGGCGCAGAATCTCCACACGACTTCCAAGCGCATCGAAGAGTTGGTGGATGAGGCGCGCAGCACAGGGCAGAAGTTCATTTGTTTTGTGACCGGCGTTCCCGGCGCAGGAAAGACCTTGGTGGGATTGAACATCGCCACGCAGCGGCGCGACGAGAAAGCGCCAACGCACGCAGTCTTCCTGTCTGGCAATGGGCCGCTCGTTGCCGTGTTGCGTGAAGCGTTAACTCGGGATGAATACTTCCGACTCAAAGCTCAGAAGCAGAAGGTCACCAAAAAGAAAATTGCGACTCCCGTAAAAGCGTTCATCCAAAACGTCCACCACTTTCGCGATGCGGGGCTGACCGACGAGAAAGCACCACCACCGGAACACGTCGTTATCTTCGATGAAGCGCAGCGGGCGTGGAATTCGCAGATGACGGCCAACTTCATGAAGCGAAAGAAAGGGCGTCCGGGCTTCACCCAATCCGAACCGGAGTTTCTGATTTCCTACATGGACCGCCATCAGGATTGGGCGGTGATCATTTGTCTGGTTGGCGGTGGTCAGGAAATCAACACCGGCGAAGCCGGCATCGCGGCTTGGCTGAACGCAGTGATCGGGCATTTCCCGCAATGGAAAATGTTCATCTCCTCTCGGCTGCACGACAGTGAATATGCCGCCTGCAACACTCTCGAACTCGCGCAACGGACGGCGCAGACCTATCAGGACGATTCTCTGCATCTCGCTGTTTCGATGCGTTCGTTCCGCGCCGAAAACGTCTCGGCCTTTGTGAAGGCGTTGCTTGATTGCGAGGCGAATGCCGCTCGTGAAGCGTTCGCAGAACTTAGCGCCCGTTTCCCTATCGTTCTCGCACGGGACTTGGACAAAGCCAAAACCTGGGTTCGTTCACACGCCCGAGGGTCAGAGCGTTTCGGACTGCTCGCCTCTTCCAAAGCAATGCGACTGAGGCCTCATGCTGTCGATATCCGCGTGGACGTTGATCCCGTGCATTACTTCCTGAACGACCGCGACGACGTTCGCTCCAGCTACTACCTCGAGGATGCCGCAACGGAGTTTCAGGTGCAGGGGCTGGAACTCGATTGGACATGTGTTACTTGGGATGCTGACTTTCGTTTCAACGGCAGCGGCTGGAACTACCACGACTTCCGCGGCTCAAGCTGGAGCAACATCAAGAACACCGACAACCGCAATTATCTGAGAAATGCGTATCGCGTTCTACTCACCCGCGCCCGACAGGGAATGGTTGTCTTCGTCCCGCCGGGCGACAAGAGCGATCCGACTCGTTCGCCAGCGTTCTACGACTCGACATTCGCCTACCTGAAGGAACTGGGGATCCCTGAACTGACGTGATGTGCTCCACGGGCTCCAGCACAAAGGCGGGCGGCTGGTGCTAATCGAGGATTTCCGCGATGGAGAAGAAGAGGTTGCCCTGTTTCTCGTCCTGAAAGCCGTGCTTACGGCCGAGGCTGTTCTTCTTGGAGACGCCCGCGAGGCTGAACGGCTGGCAGGGAAAGCCGCCACAGAGAATGTCGAACTTGGGAATGTCGGCCACCGCTACCGAATGAATGTCGCCGTGCGGCGTCTCGCCGAAGTTGGCGGCGTAGGTCTGGCGGCTGAACCGGTCCCAGTCGCTGGAGAAGACGCACTTCGCACCCGCCCGCTCGAAGGCGATCCGGAAGCCGCCAATGCCGCAGAAGAGGCAAAAGTTTATAATCATCATTATTAAATTAAAACATACTTTATGCCAGGGTTTGAACTAATTGGTAAAGAAGAACAACTTGCAATCAATGAATTTTTTGAAAAAAGTGGTGGAGTGCTCTTTGCGCATGGATTTGGCGCAAGACGTAATGGAATTTTCCATGTAAGAAATTTTAAAAGCAATTCGGACAATTGCATGCAGGAAGCTATGCTGCTGCTTGTACCTCCGGAACATCTGCTCAATACATAGCTATGAAATGTCTGGGTATAGGGCCTGGTGATGAAGTAATTACATAGGCATTTACTTTTATCGCAACTGTTGAAGCAATCCTAGCTTGTGGGGCAACACCTGTAGTTGTAGATGTAAACGATACATATAATATGGATCCGACTGAATTGAGACAAGCTATTACCCCAAAAACAAAAGCAATTGTTCCTGTACATATGTTGGGAAATCCAGCAGAAATGGATGAGATCAATGCCATAGCTAAAGAACATCGGTTGCTGGTAATTGAAGATAGTTGCGAAGCGCTTGGTGCAACTTATAAGGGCCTTCATACTGGAACATTATCTGACGTCAGCGTTTTTAGTCTTGATTTCGGAAAAACAATTACGTGTGGAGAAGGTGGTATGATCGTTTCCCACAATCAGGAACTGACAGAAGTAACAACTGGGTGGACGAGGCCTTTCCAAACTACCACCACCTCCAATCGGTAATATTATGAGCAGCCCTGCTGGGGTGCCGGGGACAAGCTTAGGCAGTAACTGCAAGCTGAAGCGGGCTGCGGTGTATGTACGCCGGCGGCCGGAACGGAGTGCGGCGTATCAAGTGGTGCGTGAAAATCTGGAGACGTGGCTGGCGAGCCAACAACTGTACCGGCAATCGCACCCGCGCGTTCACCACCGGTGGAGGCGAATGCAGAACAGCTGATTGCTCCAGAAGCAGTAGAGGCAATCCCCGAAATTGAGTTTGACCAGACGGCAAACCTGACAGCCGAAG